>Ga0194137_10000232_pt1 | contig 39305 bp, 36 predicted proteins | sample TARM_MetaG_T3_14_FD_134025 | JGI IMG/M metagenome (GOLD analysis project Ga0194137, IMG submission 134025) | Freshwater microbial communities from Pennsylvania, USA, analyzing microbe dynamics in response to fracking - TARM_MetaG_T3_14 (version 2) | ecosystem: Environmental > Aquatic >... | reverse complement strand
TTCCAGGTGCGCTTGGTTCTCGTACGTCGGCATTGAAGAGATTCCTCACCGATGCTGCAAATTCCCACCGTCCGGCTGGCCTTGCTGTTGGCAAGGTCAAGTCGAACGTCTTATGATCCGCAACCGGCGGGCGGGGGTCGCCGGCAGTGCGTGCGCGATACGCCACCCAAGTAAGTTGGGGGTTCAGCTGCCAGCCATACGCGATCGCCCACGATGCTCGGAGATAGGCTTGGTTTCTTGGTGTGAATCCCGGGTCCCTTCCGGTTGTTTCATCAACCGATCTCTGGTGAGAATAGTTACCGATTAGCTGCAGGTGCCGTGAAACCTGCCATTCCGCTTCAATTTCCAAGCCGGTGCCATGCTGGCAGCCCATGTTGTTGAACGTGGTTCCCATTGCTGGCGCCACGTTCCGGACCGGACGAATGATGTCCTTCATCTCATACCTGAACAGACTTAACCTTCAACATAATCTTTCCTCGGATATGGACTTATCAACTTGAAAGCGCCACAGATTGCCAAAGAAGGATTGCCTACCTCTTGATAGCATTATCGCAACAAAGCGGGGTTATTATGGTGATAAATTGGCAATATACGTAGAAAAATCGAATTGGGTTGCCGTTAAATATGGCTCAATATCGAACTTATGAACTAGTCGAAACCATATAAATCAGATACTTAGGCAAATATTTGTCGCGGCAGGCTGTCCATGACGTTAAGTTACTAAAATCTTCGGGTCGGGGTTTCGCAGTCACTCTTCGCAACCGGCTTTTTGCCAGAGGCCATGTAGTCATTCCACGCTTTTGTTTACGAAACATCAGATTGCTTTCGGTTTGGCAGTGGAGTCAAGGGAGAAAATCGGGTACAGGAATGTGTACACCGTGATGTTTTTTAACTGCCCCAGTTCCAAATGCCGCTTCTTGCAGTAGCCACAGTTAGGATCGTCAAAAGTGGTTGTAACGCGCTTGCCATTTCTATAGACGGTTTTGATTGCATCTTTCAGAGGCAGTTCGGAAAACTTGAAGGCCCCAAGTTGATCGATGCGCTTTTGCGTCAGGTTCTCTTTTGTTTGCGAGTCGACGACAGTTCCATTGAAGATGACGAAGCTACCCTTGTCATCGGTATAGACGATCCCTTGGGGCGTCACCACCTCATAAAGGCCTACGAGATTCGATTTGGTGATAGCCTCAATCGGCACGCCGCCCAGCTATGCCCCTGCGTCTGAGTTTGAAAAGATGCGGGTAAGCTCCATATGATCAACGCCGTACTCGTGTTCGCATGTGACGAAGAAGTTTGTACTGTAAGTGCAGTTTTTCGCCGCAGTACGAGAGGGAGGGCGGCGCCTCCCTCGCCTTCAAGCCGGCCACTTTGAGGGGTTAGAAATCTCGTCCCTACTTACCTAGAGAAACGATGTACCTGAAGATTTCGCGAATTTAAGGGAGCGGCCAGACTGCCGCGCCAAATTCGCACGTAAGTGCTTGTTTTTGCACGACCCCATGTGTTTAGAATTGCAAAAAAGGGGACCAAAACAGCATTTTTTCTCGACCATTCTTCGAGAATAACTGGCCAATTGCTTGCCATAATGGGATTTGAGGCTGACGAACCTTACTCTCCAATATGCGGCTTTTCTGAGGTAAAAAAAACCATATCCGACGAATCACGTAGCTAGCCCTATACCGTAAGCGCCCAGCCATCCCGCATTGACGGGATACCGAATCTACGAGCAGAAGTTTAGGCGGGCGTCCAGCGATGCGGCAGCAGTTCGGTGACGCGACTGGCCGGTAGCGTCGGTAAGCGTTCAAGGATGTTCTTCATGTAGGCGTGCACATCATGGCCGTTTAGCCGCGCCGAGTGCAATAGCGTCATCACCGTGGCAGCACGCTGCCCCGCCCGCAGACTGCCGGCGAACAACCAGTTCTTTTTTCCAAGTGCAATAGGCCGAATCTGGTTTTCCACCCAATTATTGTCGATCGGCACAGCGCCATCGTCGAGATACCGCGTCAGCGGTCCCCAACGGTCCAAACTGTATTTGATCGCTTTGGCAGTCGCGCTGCCATCCGGGACTCGCTGCCGCTGCGCCAGTAACCACGCATGTAGCGTATCGGCTGCCGGTCTGGCGAGTCGATTCCGTACTTCCCGCCGACTTTCGGCATCCAGGTGCTGTACCTGCCGCTCAATGTCGTACAGTGCGCCGAACAGCTTCAGTGCTTGTTCGGCAATCTGGCTCTTGTGGTTCGCGTAGAGCTCATGGAACTTGCGCCGTGCATGCGCCATGCAGCCCGCTTCGATGATGCCCTGTTTAAACAAGTGCTTGTAGCCGCTGAAGTCGTCGCAGATGAGCGTGCCGCGCCAGTCACCAAGGAATTCCCCGGCGTGCCGGCCGGCGCGGGATTCGGCGAAGTCGAACACCACCGCCTTCATGTCATTCATGGCCGTACTGCAGTAGCTCCACAGGTAGGCGCGATGCGTCTTGCCGTTGCCTGGCTTGAGCATGGCCACCGGTGTTTCGTCGGCATGCAAGACCCGCTGTGCCAGCAGTTCCTGGCTCAGTGCATCGACTAGCGGCTGCAACTGCACACCGCACACGCCGACCCACTGTGCCAGTGTTGAGTCCGGGATGGCGAATCCGGCACGGCCGTAGATGCCGCTCTGTCGGTATAGAGGTTGATGATCAATATATTTGGCGACCAGGACATGGGCCAGCAGACCAGCGGTCGGGATGCCCTTGTCAATGATCTGCGGCGGCACCGGAGCTTGTACCAGCGTCTCGCATTGGCGGCAGACCCACTTGCCGCGGACGTGGCGCTCCACTGTAAAGACGCCAGGCTGGTAATCAAGCTTCTCGGCCACGTCCTCGCCGATGCGTTGCAGTTGGCAGCCGCAAGCGCAGGTCGTGGAATCAGGATCGTGGCGGACTTCCTTGCGCGGCAAGGATGACGGCAACGCGGTGCGCTTGGGTTGCTGCTTCTTGCCCTCATCGTCGGCCGGCTTGGTCGGATTGAGTTGCTCGATCTCGGCTGTGAGGGCTTCGATATCGGTGTCGAGCGTTTCGAACAGCATGCGCTGCTGCTCACCGGTATAGGCTTCGCTGGAAGCGGCGAACTTGAGCCGCTTGAGGATGGCCATTTCGTGCGTGAGCTTGTCGATCAACGCCTGCTTGCCACGCATCTCCTCCAGCAGCCGGCTGGCAAGCTGGCGCAGTTCGTCGGCGCCGAGAGTGGACAGGTCAAGTACGGAAGTCATGCGCGGCAGTGTGCCAGAACAACCGCCGTTATGGAACAGAAACAGTATACGTACCGAGCGTTAGAGCACTGCAATGACGTGGTCAGTCGCCAGCGTCTTCCATGGCAGGCCGGTGACCAGCGCCTGCAACTGTTCGGCGTTCATGGCCACAGTGATCGCTGAAGTACCATCGGTCCAAACGAAGCGGCCGCGGTTGAGCCGGCGTGCTGCCAGCCAGATGCCGAAGCCATCGTAGACCAGTACCTTCATTCGCGTGCCGTTCTTGTTGGCGAACAGGTAGGCATGGTGTGGGCGTGCAGCGCCGAAGACCTTGACCACGCGGGCGAGCACGGTGTCGGTTCCTGCCCGCATGTCCAGCGGTTCAGTGGCCAGCCAGATGGCGTCAACACGGATCATCGAAGCCACCCCTGCAACCAACGGGCACACTCGCCGGCGGCGGCGTACGGCCAGCGGATCGTTACCACCGCGGCACCGCGCCTGAGTTCGATCACAATGTCTTGCGTGGCGGTGTTCGCGTGTGCAGCCGGAAGAGATAATGGAACGAATCCAGGGCTTGGCGTTGCCACGTCACTAAGTGCCTGCGCTGCGGCCTGCGCCTCTTCTTCGATAGCTACCCAACGGCGCAGCAGGTTGGCATTGAGTCGATAGTGCAATGCGACGGCGGCAATGGAAATGCCAGGTTGCATGCAGGCCTTTATTGCCTGGGCCTTAAACTCAGCGCTATGCCGTCGGCGGCGTGTCGGTTTTACTTCAGCACTCTCTTCCATGATGTACACGTGTCCATTACATTCGTTAGTGGACATGATCCTCGCTGATCATCGCGTTTCAATTCAAGGTGCCTTCGCCGGTCGCTTACCCTATACCGAGCACAGGGTTCATTCAATGCGGCCAAGTGACCGCTGTCGACACATGTTCTCCCGAGCATAGAGACGAGAAAAGAAATACATCGCGCTGAACACCAATGTCGATAAATTCGATGACTCGCACCATGTTTGCCTGTAGAGCACTTAGCGACAAGTGACATGGAATATCTAAAGTTATCGGCTTACTCTTGCTCGCTCTTTTGCAGGCGTAGCACCTTTCGTATGCGCTTCTTGGAGGGACATAAAGTAGTCAGCGAACTGGCTACGAATTATTGGGGCCTGTTCCCCTTGCTTATCGAAGCTCTTTCTCATGGGTGGTACTGCGGCAATCGTGGTTCGGAACGCTTCCCGAATTTCGTCCTTCCGCTCCTCCGATAGTGCATCAAATGCACTAAATGCAGCGTTAATACGTGCTGCAATCTCGGCGTTACGCGCTGCCTCTTCCGCCTCTTTCGCTTCCGCGGCTTTTTTCGTTACCTGCTTGCGGCGCGTCTCAGCCTTCTTGCTTTCTTCCTGGGCGATAAGAGTAGTGTGCCATCCTTCCTGTATAGCCTTGCGATACAGAGCACCGTAATTCGGGTTGCTCTTACCTTTTTGAACCTCTTGTTCACCATACTGATTGGCTCGCTCAATACACTTTTCGACCTCTTCTGGAGAGCGCATCTCAAGATACTTCTGTTGCGTGACCAGGTCGATTGGAACTTTGGCGAAGCGAAACGCTAGATTCTCTATCTCGTCAAATGGAATAATGCTCTGCTGTTTGGCTTCCACCAGGAACCGCAATCCGATAACCTTACGACCTCGCTTTTCATATTCGACCTCTACCCTCAAATCCGAAACATCGGAATTATTGATGGTCTTAACTGGACCCGCGATAGCGAGTCGGTTTAGATCGCGAAACTCCTTATATTCGTGCTCCTCAATTCCCATGTACTTTCTGAACGAAGCCAGATCGAAATATGGGGTTTTACGGACGCCACGATAGTCGCGACAAAGTTTGTAAATGATTGCTTCATACTTGCCACTGAAGGCGTTGAAAATCTGCCAGTTCAACAACTGGAAAATCGCGCGTGGCTCATCCAGCCCCTTTACCACATCAATAATGAAACTGGGGAACTTGAAACCGATCCGCGTAGCGTGCACTTCCCATTCAGTGATGAAACCCGTTCCCCGTTTCGCAGTACCACCGTCTTTGCTTAAGAAGTTGTACGCAATCGTCTGATTTTTCAACGCTTCCAGATCGTCCCAGAGTTCCTTCTTGTTGGGCACATAACCAATAGCTTTCGCGATTTCGGCCATAGGCATGTACCGCCAGTCTCCCTCTTCAGCAGGGATGTTGGCGTCATATTGGCGTTTGTATTCGCGTAACAGCAAAATCCAATACTTGTACTGAAGTAAAGAAATGCGATGTTCGATGTGGATAAGTGCCTGTGGCGTCTTTATCTGCAAACCATCACTGGCTTTTGATGATCCCCGTTTTGGCATCGCTGTGTGCCCATAAAATTTTTGTCGATATGCAATGCTACCTTGGATGGTGGATAAGTCAACCTGTTTTGACATCCACTTATGTGCGATGTCTTTGCTATCAATATGATTCAGCCCTTCACCTTTATGTGGCAGCGCTGCTATTGGGAAGGGGTTTTTGTCCACGATATCTAAAACAGAGTTTTTTGCGTGGTCTTGATATAGGAAGGGGTTTTTATCCACCATTGATCATCTGACGCCTGGCTGTCACCATTTTTTCCAGCCCAATTTGGAGGGGGTTTTTATCCACCATTGAGATCGTGAAGACTCAGGGGGTTTTTATCCACAATACATTCCGAACTTGGAATTCCAACCTCATTCACACAAAAACGCGAGCGCATGTACTCTCGACAGAGTGCCGATGGAGGGGGTTTTTATCCACGATCACAGCTATTTTTCAGGGGGTTTTTATCCACCGTAGGTATCAGTTTACAGGGGGTTTTCCTCCACCATACAAGCATTGTCACCAAGGGGTTTTCCTCCACAATAGGGGTTCTGGACTAGGAGGGGGAATTTGTCCACCATTCAAAGCGTGTGAACACACGGAAATCAAAAGGCACAATTCGAGGTTCGAGCCTTTGAAGGTCGGTTTGGAGGGGGTTTTTATCCACCATCATGCCTTCACACGCAGGGGGTTTTCCTCCACCATAGTCCTATCGCTTCAATTCAAAATAGAAACTCTTAGATAAAATTTATTTTTAGACAACACCATCTATCGGTTTTATTGCTTGTGTTTATATTTCACAACTAATTGAGCTCTGGTGAACCAAAAGACCATCCCACACGCTCTGTAAAAGAAGAATACGTCTGCAATTCCTTCGTAGCCTCAGATCCAGGTAAGTTTGCCAGCGATCAGTACACCTATGCCGTTAAATCCTGGTGTATTTTCGTGAGCATTCAAAGAGGGGGTTTTCCTCCACCATTGCCAAGTTTACATCCACATTTGGAGGGGGTTTTCCTCCACCATGGCAAGTTTACATCCACATAGACGGGGGGAAAATCTCCACCGTAGCAGGGGGATTTGCTCCACCGAAAAGGGGGTTTTTCTCCACCATGTTCGAGCCAAAGGGTTGTAACGTAAGGTCTAACTCGCCTTGTAAACATTAAAGGTTGTAAACGTAAACAAAGCAGCAGGAAATAGGAGATTCGCAAGTAACGCTGCTGCTTTCTTTTTAGATTGATCTCCCCTTCCCCTTTGTAATGTCTATGGTGGTACCTCCCATATTCGTTGCGCCAGAAAATGTTCTTGTAACACTATGTCTCGTTGGCGGACTTATACGTCGACCTATCAAACCGCGAATGTCGTCTTGCCTTTTGTGCCGCCCCGTGTGCAGCCTTTTTTGCTTGTTACTTGTTCGCTTGCTAACACGGCTCATCACTACGCAGATCTATTCGATTTAAACGCGAGTTCATTGTTAGACAGTTATGAGTTTTCCCAGTAAGCCTATGGATTGTCAAGTCAGGATGTCGCACGCTAGGTGTGGAAAGGCGAGATAGTTCTTCGCTATTTTCCACCAGCAGATCAATCACTCACGAAGTTCGGTTAGCTCGCTGTGCTTGCGCTACGTTATCCATGTTAAGCGTTGTTCCACGTTGCAACGCCGCCCCTCGTCACCTTGCGAAGAAATTTGCAACCGGTTCCCCAGTTCTACCGACAGCCTGCCAGATATGTGCGTAGTCGTAGGCCTGTGTCTATGCAGATGCTTTGTGGCGGGAACACCAACAAATTGTGGTGCTTCAAACGCGTGATTCAGGTCAGGAAACGGTAGCATGCGGTCATACACAGAGTTTTTGAAAGCCTTCATGTAAAGCAGCTGGGCTAGTGCGGTGGTCCATAATAGCCAAACGTAAGCTAAGCAAACCTTCTGGTATTGAACTACATGCGTATGCAGGGGTGTGCCAGGCCGCTTCGTTGGACAGACGCCTTATTCACAAGATGAAGCCATACGCGACCCTATCTTTTAGATTCCTCCTTTGTTGCTAGATGCGAGGATATTTATGAGATTCGAGCGAAAATCCTTGCATGGAATAAAACTGCTGGTATGATTCTCACTAACAATAAAACCATCCAACGAGGATCTCTTGACCACAAAAACATTTAAGGCTCAGGCAGTTGCGACCTTACTAGGAACTAGCGGCGACACAGTTCGAAGGGATGTTGATGACGCTGGTATTGCCGTGCTGCGGCAAGACACAGCGATCAAGACACGCATCTTCTCAATTGAAAACATCTTCGAACTAGCTGACTACCGCGCTAAGAAAGCAACAAAGAAGCGGACTAAGAAGGCAGTAACGTTGACCGTCTATGCACCTAAAGGTGGAGTTGGAAAAACCACGACAGCTGCCAATCTTGCATGCCTCTTCGCACTTGCTGGCCTTAAGACGTTGGTTATTGATCTCGATTTTCAGAGCAATCTGACTTTGAGCTTTGGGTATGACAGTGAACTCTCCCTAGAAGAAGCAGCAGAGGCTAACCTGCCTGCGGACCGCTGTATTGAATATCATTTTGGGCATCTGTTCCCAAATTGGCCGGGTGGTTCGGTCAGTTTGGATAAAGTGGTCAAGAAACCGTACGGTGAACACGGGCCTCACTTGATACCTAGTGACGTTACGTTGGACCGTCTGGACACCATGCTGACCTATGAAGCGCTCGAAGGGCGCAATGCGGAGACGGCAATCAACAAGCTATTGAAGGATGCCCGAAATGGCAAGCTTAAAGACATTGACCTAAGCGGCTACGACATCATTATGTTTGACGCTGCACCTGCGAAGAATCGAATGACTCGTGGCGCCCTCCTCGCTAGCGACTATGTACTGGCACCTATTAGTTTGGAGAAGTTCAGCACGAAGGCGATTTCTTACCTGTCCAGTGTATTAACCGAGATGGACGAGCAGTATAGTCGGTGCCCCGAACTGATCATTGTTGGTAACTTTTTTGATCAGAACCGACCAAGGGTACTCAACCAGTTGTCAACGATTCGCAAAGCGTATGAGAATTGCTGGCTTGAGGCAAGCATTAGACGCAGTGAGGACTTCCCGAAGATGCTTTCCTCAGATGAGTACGAGCTGCCGCTGTGCCTTTCGAAGGCGACAAGTATCGGGGCAAACGACCTGCGAGTTGTATCTGAGGTTTTAATGAAGAGAATGGGAGTGATGGAGTAATGGTTAAGAAGAGTACATCTGACAAAGACTTTATATCCCAACTCCGCAATAGAGGTGGTAACAACCTAAACGAGGGGGGCAGCGATTCTGCTTCGGCCGCGAAGCCCGTCATGAAATTGAATCTGCCTCCTAGCGGCCCAAAGATTTCCACCGATGAACTCTACGAGAACGAAGAGAAGAAGGAGCACGATGTTAAAGCACCTAACGCCAACATTGATACTTATGTAAACGCGCTTTCGGGAGCAGATGCCGTACGCAAGATTCCTATCAACTTGATCGAAGACAGCCCTTATCAGCCACGGCTGACCTACGACCCGATTGGGTTAGATGCACTTGGAGAGTCGCTGAACGCAAGTGGCCAGGTTGAGGCTATCACTGTCAGGAAGAAAGGTGACAAGTACGAGCTTCTAGGCGGACATCGAAGAACAAGAGCAGCAAGAAACATTGGGTGGGGCGAAATCGAAGCGCGTATCGTCGATTGTGACGATAACCAAGCTGAAAAGATTGCGCTTCTTCAAAATGAAGCAAGGGTAGATCTAAGCGAGTACGAACGGGCGAAGGTTTACCAGCGAGCGCAGGAGCGGGGCTTTGCGAACACCCAAACTGAAATAGCTAAGATGTTCGGCTGCCACCAGAGTACCGTATCGAATTGTTTGAAGCTCCTAACGCTTCCACAGGAGATACGTATCAGGTTAGAGGATAAACCGTCATTATTCGGTTCCAAGACGGCGAAAGTCATGCTCGAACTTTTAAATGAGCATCCCTCGGAATTGCCGCTCATTTTAGAGTTTATAGGTCGACTAGAGAACGATGCGGAAGCTAGCAGCCTTAAACAATGGTTTCTGGGAAAAATAGCTAGTCGTGCTCGTCGCAAGAAGGACAAGGCAATCGTCACTGGAAAAAGTGGCAAGACCCTGTTCTCTACGACAGTAGCCAATGGCAAAATCCAGATCACCTTAGGTGCTGGCATTTCTGTCGATGAGGACACAGTTCAGCGCTGGATTCTTGCGGCATTGCGAGAAAGGGTAGATCAAATAGAAGCTAATTGATCCAAAACACAAAAGCCTGCAGAAGCAGGCTTTTTTATTGAAAATTATGCGTGCGCATAAGAACTCGTAAGTTATTGAATATATTGGAGAAATTAAATTCAGTCCAAAAATAATAAGGTTAAGTAACTGATTTTAAAAGAGAAATTTGCGCGCATACTTTTGTCTTGTCTAAGGCGGTACCGCTATATGATGGATTGCTACCTAGAATTATGCGCGCGCATAAAAATCGGTAACTCATTGATTTGAATAAGGAAACCTGTGAGGGAAATGATTTGAGAAAAGTAAGTCACTGATTTTAAAGTATTATTTGGTGAGTCTTTCTCAATCTCTCGCTCGATTTCGTCTTGCTGCAAAATTCCTATACTTCAGTACCTCGCAGTCTAGCTGATGCTTACTCAGAGCCGATATTATCGGCTCTTCACCTAGATGCCAGAGAGGCACCGCCGCGTAGGGCGGTGATGGATATGGCGCAAGGCGCAGCCTCGCATCGACCATTGTGAACCTTACTTAAGCACTGTGCATTTCCACAGCATGAAGCGCTGCACCAAACAACGCGTCCGCACTCCCCCGGTTCCGCCTGAAAGACCGGCATGCCAAGGTCTTGGGCGACATGTCGTGGGCAGTCAACCTCGTCTGGAATTCCATCAACGAACTATCGATGAAGGTGCTCGATCGCGAGCAGCGATTCATCAATTCAGCGGACGCACAGTCGTACCCCAACGGTGCTTCCAAGGAGGGCCTGGAAGTCGGCTCCGCCGTTTTCCAGCAGGTTGCAGAAGAATACGTGACGAGGCGTGTGCAGCATAAAAAATGGCGCCGTCCTGGCACAAATCGTCCGGCACACGCCGCTCGCTGGGTTGGATACCATTCAAGGCACGGTCGGCCAAATACAAGCAAGGCAAGATCTCTTTTCAGGGTCATGCTCTGTCTGTCTGGGACAGTTACGGCCTGGCTGCCTACGAGCTTGGCGCTGGCAATATTAGTGAAGATGCGGCTGGACACTGGTATATCAATATCTGTGCTATGCCTAAGCAGGTGCCGCAAGTGCAGTTGCAACTGTTCCTCGATTCCGGGGGTACCGATTTTGGATTGAAGGACTTCGCTGCGATCAGCGACGGAGCGGTTATTGAAGCGCAGAATTACTACCGGAGGATGGAAGACAAACTGGCGATTGCCCAGCGCGCTGGCAAGAAGGATCGGGTCAAGGCCATGCATGCCAGGATTTGCACGCGCAGGAAGGACTTTCATCATCAATTGAACACTCGGCTGGTCAACAGCTATGGTGCAATCTTCGTAGGCAACGTGAATGCTCAGGCGTTGTCGCAAACCGGCATGGCGAAATCTGTGCTGGATGCTGGCTGGAGCGCGTTCCGAACCATACTGCTGTATAAGGGCGCTCGCGCCGGCGTGTGGGTCGAGAAAGTCGACGAAGCATATTCAACCCAGACCTGTAGCGTGTGTGAAAGCCGCACTGGCCCGCGTGGTCAGGAAGGTCGTGGAGTAAGGGAGAGTGGACTTGCGGCGGGTGCAATACAATACATCATCGTGACGTGAATGCGGCTTGCAACATTTTCGCGGCGGGACGTCGCCGTCTGGCAGTAGGAATCTCCATCCTTACCGCGCAAGCGGCAGCCGAAGGCTAAGGGCGGAGAGGACGTCAACAAGTAGGTTAGAGATTGAACGTCTCCATCCATTTATCTACGATGGCAGAACCGATTGCGTAAAGCTAACGCAGAGCCTAACGCATGTGACAGTGCGCGAAGGCGCACATCCACAGAAGCTTAAGCCGTCTTCCGGCTCGCTGCCCATAGCAGTACATGTTTGATGGTGAAGGGCCGACAACCGGCCTTCTAGCTCTATTCCTATGTTGTTGAGTGGGTCCATAATGAGCCATTTTGCGTGTGCTTACACAGCCGATTCTGAGTCACTGTTTGGCATCGTTGCCGATGACGGCGCCTTTCTTCTTTCTACGTTGGGTTAGATACCGGTTCATCCTCACTTTGTGTGACGGCCCTGAAAAATTACTCCCGGTGCAACAGTCGAGAACGTAACAGAGGCAGGCTTGCTCGACCATACCTTTGCCGTTTGATCATCTTCAGTCCCTTGATATGTTCCTCGGTAATGCTGTGCTATAGATAGTCGTCAACGCGGCGTCCACAGCAGCGTAGTCATGCTCTTCAGAGGCTTCAAGATGCAAGTGAGAATAGTGCCGTCCCACTACTTCGTAGGTCTATTTAGCAGCAAAAGAGAAGATGCTCGATGGCATTGCCGATAGATTCTTCAGTATATGCCAGCGATCTGCCACCAGAGCCTGCGGTCCTCGCTGGAACATGGTATCGGCATTCGCATTGGCGCGATCATAGGCTTCCGTACAAACTTGATTCTGTGTTCTCACCTAGACCGCTACGGTCGGCGTAGCCTAGTCAGGCAACAAGTCAACTGGCGCTCGGAGGTCCAAGTCGGCCTCAATCGTGCCGTCATGGTGTCCGCGGCAAAAGCTCGGTTATCGATTCCGATATGCTGCGCAGAGGCGTCTACTGATAGAGTTTTCTCGTGAGTGTCTATGCGTTTGGGAGCACGTGTACTCGTCTCGCCAGTGATGATCATGCAAGGGTGACTGGAAATGCGTGATCCTGCAGCAACTCCTAAAACCAGACCGACGTGCCAAAGGGCGGCCTATGAGGCGTTGATAAGGATTGACAAGTAGCGGTGCTAAGGGAAACGTTTGGCGCGCAAAGGTGGAAATACGGCATTGAAAGCGTTGCACTTCGACAGTCAGATGCACTAGTTGCCCGGTGCATGGCAAGTCTAGTAAGTGGCACCAAATGCCGCCCATGGACGAAGGTAGCGAGGTCGTAGAACGATGCGCATGCGCCGCGGGAAGTGCGGAAGATCCAGTACCTCCCTGATGTTGATGTGCAGTGGATGGCATCCACGTCGGAAGAGAACAAAGTCACATTGCATTCGCTGTCTGGGGTGTCTCGAACCGGACTACTGCATCTTCCCCGATGGCCATCTTGCAGGTCTACATGGACTGCTGCTACCGGCGAATCTAGCTGGTATAGCCGATTGCCCTGAGTTTCCGCATCATTGCCTGCACCGGAATCCATTCTGGACGGGCTTTGTCGAGGCGCTTGGTGATGTAAGCTTTGAGCACGTCGAGCTTGGGTGGACCGCTATCGCGCATGTTTGCGCGGCATCTCGGGCGAACCCAGCTAACGGACAACCGTGGTACTTGAGATGTTCAGCTGGCGGGCTATCCTGGCGCTCCGAGAGGCCTAAGCCTTGAGTCTATGAATCACCATCCATTTTTTTGGGTAACGCTCGGATCTCGCGCAAAAAGATCAGCTTTACTAAAGAGTGGCGCAGATTTACTGCAAGCGCAACAGCGTGAAAGATTAGCAATTAAGGAGAGCAGAGAACTGCATAGATTTGAGCATGCAAAGATAGCTATTCATAATGAAAGACCCGTTCATAATTTCTTTACTTAATTACAGACTATGGGGACACGGTAGAACAATGTAAAACCTTCCTCATAGACCTCAGGTCACATGGCGAGATGTTGTTCTATATGCTTGATTTCAAAGAAGAAAGGTTTCCATGTGCCCTAAATACTAACCGATGACGCATGTTTTTGCGATGAATGATAATGGAAGAAACGCGCTCCACCGTTCATAGCATGGGTTCGTACCAATAAAGAGGGGGGAGGGGGTTTTCCTCCACCATCAACATAGTGGACGAAAGCCCCTACCATTTCATGCCACCAATACCAATCTGATGGCTTCGCGTCAGTAGGGTGAGCTCTGCGGTAACTCTCCACCCTGAGCAAGCACAGCTGCCTTCGCCGCTGGTATCCGGACTATGTATGGTGAGAGTTTGAGCGAACGGTTTCACCATGAATGCATGGTGAAATTTTCCGGAAAAAGTTTCACCATTGCGTACCGGAGGCTTGCGATAGAAGTGCTTACCCCAAAACCGCGATAAGAACAAAACAGCCTTCCGGCTCGAGAGAAAGTACTGGTCACGCCAACTGTGCAGGACGGGCAGCTATTTATTCGATTTGGCCTATATCAAAGGGATTGACGATCATCAACCATCTGCATATCGGTATGGCATCCTGAGTGTGTGTATTTCAGCGTGGATGCACAACCGCCTTACCCCAGCCATAGACAAATAAAAGCAGAGCCAGGTGAAGGAATCGACGTGACACTGGAGCGCAAACTATTGACGGTCTTCGTTTTGGTCTTTGCCGTATTTGCTGTTGTCGCCGGCATTACCATCTGGTCCGGAAATGAAATGGCCAAAATGGAGCGCGCCCGTACCGGACATTATGCCGCGCTCGAAATCCTTGACGCTATTTTGCTTGGGTTCGATGACGCCGAGACCGGACAGCGCGGATATCTGCTGACGGGAGATACCGAATACCTGAAACCCTACTACACGGCGATCAGCGCGACTGAAACAGCCCTCCATCGCTTTCATGAATCCTTCGGAAACCAACGGCAGGGTGTGCACGCCAGGCTGGCCGAACTAAAAGAAAAGATGTTCGCCGAACTCGACCTTACTATTCAGCTGCGACAGACAAAAGGTCTCGAGCCGGCACTGGAGGTCGTCGCCTCTGACAAAGGCAGAGACTATATGGTGGAGGTACGGGAGCTCGTACAGAACTTGAAGGACGTCGAGAAAGCGACTCTTTCAACGCTCAGTGACGGTGCGGCACGGAACGTGACTTACTATCAGTACAGCGTGGGCTTGTTCGTTCTCTTTCTGATGATGGCTGTCATGTCGCTGTACTCGTTCATGCAAAGTGACGCTACACAAAAGCGTAAAGCGCTGGAACGACTTACTCATGATGCGACACATGATGGCCTGACTGACCTGGCAAACCGCAACCTGTTTTTCTCGGTCCTCAATTACAGCATTGCGGCCGCACAGCGAAGCAAGGGAACACTCGGCGTACTGTTTATCGATCTAGACGGATTCAAAGCCGTCAATGACACGCATGGACATGATATCGGTGATGAAGTACTGCAGAAGGTGGCGATGCGATTGACACGGGAATGCCGGGAATCAGATATCGTCGCCCGCGTTGGAGGGGACGAATTCCTGATCCTGGTGCCAAGCATTTCGAAACAGGAGCACTTTGCTAAGTTTGCCGCACATCTGATTGAAGCGCTGAGCATGCCGCTCTATGTCGGTCATCTAGAAATGCATATCGGCGCAAGCGTCGGTATTGCAGTCTATCCTCAACACGGCCAATCGGCGGCGGGGCTCGTCAAGGCTGCAGATGCTGCCATGTACAAAGCCAAGAAAGCGGGAAAAGGGCAGTATCGTTTTTTCAGCGATGAACAACGCTCTAATACGCCGCCCGTGTAGTTGTTTCCCTCACTGCTCAAACTATAATGTGCAATCGCTACTGGCCATAACAGCATATGAGGCGAGTGAGCAAACCCAGCAATGACTGTAACGAGTAACCATGAACGACGTAGGAACTCAGGGCACTGGCAATCAAGCGGACAAGAAGTACAGTCCGAATTACTTGCTTGATTTTGTGATCGAGAAGCTCGATTTGAAGAATGATGCGGCACTTGCCAGGACACTTGGAATCACACCACCTGCATTGAGCCGTATCCGACATGGGAAATTTCCCATCGGAGCGACGCTTCTGATTGCCATGCACGAGGAAACCGGTATGAAGGTCCGAGAATTACGCCGCTTAATGGGTGATGACGGTCAGACATAGAGGCGAACAGGGCCATTGGCGACACAGAGGGGAGATTGACTGCTGGGATGATCGGAGCGGCCGATGCCGTCAGGCACATCGGCAAGCAAGCAAGGCAGTATCGTTTCTCCAGCGAGGCCATCGATAAGAAAAGTCGCTGCGACTTTATAGAAGGTGAAACCACCGATCTATAATATGCGCAAAACACATCGCAGAATGGCTGAGATGCGCAGACGTGTCAGGGTTGTAGTCCACTCTAGTGAGATGATATGGGGTATCTGGCGGATGCCGTAGAGGAAAGGAAATTTGTCTGCACGAGCAGCCCGTTTTCCAAGGGATCCGGCGATTTGCAGACAAATTTCCCAGCATAAAAAAGAAAGCAAATTTATCGGTTCGCATCAGAAGCAAGTAAATTTGTCTATTCGTAGCTTTGACTATTCAATGAGAGGCGTACGTTGTCGGAATGACGAAATCGACAACAGGCTTCCACGCTCCAGTTTCCATGGCTCGACCGCGAGGTAGTCGCCGCGTCGACGTCTACGGAATCAAACTCAACCGTCGAGTCCAGTGCTTCAGCGATGCCGCATACCATCAATGGGTATGTCTTGAGGCCGATCCAAGGGTGCATGCATATTGCGAACGTCCTGCACTTGTCGAGTACGGAGAGGATCGGCTCATGGTCGACTACTGGGTCAGAAAAAGCGACGGTGATTCCTTGCTAATTCTGGACGAGGAGTGCCGCTTATCGACAGCAGTAATAAATGGTACGCGCTATGCAGTGACGACCATATCGCATGCTGAGTTGGCAGCTTTCGACGTATGGGTGGAGAACTGGGAACGCATTCTGCCAGTAATTACCTCATGCCGGACATTGGTTCTGGACAGTCTGTTGAAGTCGGTACAACGCCTGGTTTATAAACCAATACAGCTCTCCCACATTGAAAGGGAACTGAGCCCTGCAGAACCGACTATCGTACGTGCAGCTCTCTTCACCTTACTTCACCGCGGCACCGTACAGGCTCCTCAATTGCTTACCGAGCCGCTTTCGTTTTTAACTCAGTTCGTAACCACGGAAGACAAGTCATGAGTCGACGCCGTGCCAATTTTCTGGAGATCGATACCTGTATATGGCCCGCTGTCGACTACCACGCACTGTCGCCAGAAAATCAAAAGGTATTTGCTGCACGATGCAAAGCGATCGAGTTGTATGTTGCGGGAAGGACGTTACGTGACATCGAAGAGGAAACCGGCATCAATAGCCGGCAGTTGTATTGGCTCCTCGACCGCTGCTTGAAATGTGCAGAAGATGGGCAAATCTTCGGCTATCGTGCTTTATTGAAGAGCAGCCGCACAGGTTCCTACAGACGTACAGCAGAGCTGGAAAAAGAGTACGTTGGAACGACAAGAGGACATGCGGGAGTATTTGCATCGCTGCTGGAACAGTATCCGATACTTGCAACGTGGCTGAAGGCAAAGTTGGAAGACCGTGCCGTGACGATCAAACAAATCAGCACAGACGGAAAGCTAAAATCCCGCTTACGAAACCTGACGCATCTGCATGCCGGGTTCATCATGCAATGTCGGAAGATCGGCATTACTGGGTCTGAGTACCCCTTGAATACCGACCGCAAGGGTTTGCGCTCCTTGTCCGCATATGTCAAAGGAGAACTACTCAACAATTTTGCTTCCGCTGCACGTGCAGCAGGAGCCGCTCGAGTGAAGAACGTTCCACATTCCGGCACTGCGAATCAACGAGGTCCCGTACGGCCCTACCAAGTAGTGGAGTTTGATGGCCATCGCCTCGACGTACGACTCAAGATCGTAATACGAGACCCACTGGGCTTTGAGCAAGACGTCGAAATCGAACGAATTTGGCTGTTGGTCATTATTGATGTCTGTACGCGCACAGTGCTGGGCTATAACTTGGTACTGTCCCGAGAGTACAGTCGGTACGACGTCATCAAGACGATAGAGAAAGCACTTAGCCCACATGAATCCCGCTCCTTCACATTCCTTGATGCTGGATACAGCAGCAACGGAGGATTCCCATCAAGTCGATTACCGGAGCTTGGATACGCAGTTTGGGAACGTATTCGTCTTGATAACGCAAAGGCCAACTTGGCAGACGACACGATCCGAGTTCTTAGCGAGTTCATCGGCTGCGCCGTCGATGCAGGGCCGCCGCACTACCCAAACGACCGACCATATATCGAGCGGTTCTTCGGCACGATAGGAAGTACTCTGTCATCCAGATTGCCGGGCTATACCGGGAAAGATCCACAAGATGTACGGCGCGCGCTATCTGATCCGAAGGGAGATTTGCGCTTGCTCATTTCGATGGCCGAGATGGATGAATTGATGGAGGCTTCCATTGCAACATATAACGGGACGCCCCATGACGGCTTAAATGGTCGCACCCCATTAGAGGCTATGGAGTACTTCGTAAGAGGGAAGGGGATGCTAATTTCCTGGTTGCCCGAGCCGAAGCGACGTACGCTATGCCTGTTGCAAAAGGCTCGTCGGTGCCGAGTTCGAGGATACTTGGCTGAAGGTACCCGTGCTCATATTAACCTGTTCCAAGTCCGCTATACCAACAGCGCTCTTGCGACCAGCGCCGACCTCTTCGGAAAGGACTTGCAGATCTATTACAACAGCGATGATCTTCGGACTGTCCGCGCCTTCCTTCCAGATGGGGCCGAACTTGGAGTATTGAAAGCCCAGGGAATGTGGGGTGAAATGGTTCACGACTTGAAGCTGCGACGTGAAATTCTGAAAAAGCGAGCCGGCAAAAAGCTGAATTTCAGAGTTGATCATGAGTTCATGGAAAGCTTCATGGAAGAGAAGCGAAAAAAGGCGAAGACAAGTCGCCGAGCTGCAAGTGACTTGGAGCGAACATCCCGCCTATTGGCTAGCGCGCCAATTAGCAATGTCGAAATGGACGGCATGCGGGAACCAGGATCCTCGGTAGTACTGCCACGAGGTCAAGTCCCTCTTCAAATTACCGAAGCGATAAAGGGAAGGCCGGAACTTGATGAAAGTGTGAAACCGCAGAATCTTACGATTCCATCCGGCTTCGTAGGCAGCATTTAACCAACGCTATATTCAGCAGGGAGGTTTATGGGTACTAGAAATGTACGCCCAATCGATCCGGATATGCATCCGATCGCAACCGGAAACTATCGTATCGCCACTCCTGCAATCCAAGCATTCTTCGAGCTTGTTATTCGTTGCCTAAGATACAGAACTACAGGTGCACTCATTTATGGTCCGCCGCGCATTGGTAAGACACGAGCCATTGAGTACCTACGTCTCCTGATGGCAGAGACTCATCCGAAAATAACAACATACCATGTGCAAGCCGAACATAAACCCCGGCATGCCGAAGGTCCGTTCTTCACAAATCTACTCGACGCCGTGGGCTATCCAGACCCGGACAGGGGTTCAAACCAGTCGAAGCGCATACGTCTGATCAACAAGATCAAGGAAGCATGTTCAAGGAACGGTAGCGGCATCGCTATTATGTTCGTTGATGAAGCACAGCGTCTTGCCGAGAACGAATATGAGTGGCTCCGCGATGTTCAGGACCATCTCGATCGCATGCAGATCAAGTTGTTTATGTTTCTGGTTGGGCAACAGGAACTCTACTCAATCAAGGTCAATATGCAGCGTGCTGGCAGAACACAGATCGTTGCGCGATTGATGGTCGACGAACTTGCCTTCTTTGGTATCCGTAACGTTCAAGATGTATCTTCCTGTTTGAGCGGATACGGAGAAACTGCATTCCCGCAAGGGACGGACTGGACGTTCACACGGTTCTATCTTCCGCAAGCGACCGATAGCGGATATGCACTTCTTCTCGATGCGCAAATTTTATGGGACGAATTTGCAGCGCTTCATAATAAAGCGAGCTTGGGGAGTAAGCTCGAAATCCCAATGGAGTCATTTACCAGAATGGTAGAGATTGTGTTGAAGGAAAGTGAGCTGCAGGACCGACCAGGTTTCCGTCCATCGGTTGAAATGTGGAGGCATGCAGTTCGTAACTCTGGCTACGTGCAGGCTCGAGTGGCTACGGCCCGTATCCTTACTGAACTGGCGAAACTAACATAGGGAAGGGTGGAGAAATGCCGTTACCTATCATGCTGTTTGACGAAAGCAAGCTCAAGCCTACGTTCGGCTACGTATTTGATCGAAAGTGGATTCACCCACATGAATCCATCGTGTCTATTCTGTGGAAACTCGTACGGCAAAACCGTATACCTGGCCACATGATTGCGTTCCAGTTTGCTCGGGAAGTAGTCGATCCATACGAAGGCATTACAGTCTGTGAAACACAGCTTGATATAGGGGAACTAAATAAAGTACTTGGCATACCAGCTAAAATGATTCGGGAGTCTTTGCTGCCCGAATCACTACAGCGATCCAGCAGTCCATGGCTGAGGCACTGTAGGCGATGCGTAAAGGATGGCTATCACAGCGTCGTGCATCAATTGAACAGAGTGGGAAAATGTCCCGTCCATGGCCTGGAGCTAAATGATACTTGCCAAGAGTGTGGTAAACGCACTCCGTATCGGTTGAATGCTAGCCTGTTGGATTCACCATATCGGTGTAGTCATTGCCGAAAGCCCTATTCCAGTTGTGTTCCTAAGCTCACGGCAAGCATGCCGATGTCAAAACTCGCCAGAAGAGCGATAACGCGCGTTCGTTTGGGATCAGGTGCCAGACCTTAAGTATGCGCTTGTGTGGGCGTGAAAGTTTGCAGACAAAATTGCTTTCCTCTTGTGGTCTTAGTCTGAAATGATGGGTGTGAAGGTAAGTCACTGATTCTTATGGGAATTTGCACAAGCACTTTTAGTGCAGACAAATTTGCTTACCTAACTCCGACAAATTTGCTTTCCTCTACGAGTTGCTAATCGCAATTCGCCCAAAAGGCGTGCCCAGGCTTGGCAAGGCGCTGGAGGAAGAGTTTTCTTTGGTGTTTTGCCATACCCTGGCCGATGCCCAAGCCATGCTGGATGGCGACATCGAAGCTATCGTCTGCGGTACCAACTTTGACGAAAGCAGGATGTTCGATTTGCTTCGCTACGTGAAGTCGGAGGATCTTACGCGGGATGTGCCATTCGTGTGTGTGAAGGTGTTCGGTAGTGTGCTGCATGAAGGGACGTATGCCGGCGTAGAAAAGGCCGCCAAGCTGCTTGGTGCATCGGCCTATATTGACTACGCGCAGTGGAGGGTCGAGATGGGTAAGCTCGATGCGGCAGTGAAGTTACGTGCGACGCTTCATGCCTTCATCGCCAAATAATGGGAATCGCCTTCACCAGCGCATCGATACTGGATACTGGGTTCTTATGGATACAACTGAACAAGAGACGAAAGCGACTACAACGTACAATCCGAGCCGGTTGCTGGATCTCGTCATCGATAAGCTGCAATTGAAGAACGATGCCGCGCTGGCGAGAACACTCGGGGTTCCCGCACCGATGATCAGCAAGATTCGTCACCGTCGACTTCCCATCGGCGCATCGCTCCTGATCGCCATGCACGAGGAAACTGGATGGAGCATCCGCGAGCTTCGCGATCTGATGGGTGATCGACGCCGGAAATTTCGAATCAGTCTTGTGCACTTCAAGCCGAAGTGAATGGTCATCCCAATTCAGTGTTCAAGCAATGCAAGCGAAGTGCTGTCTCGATTGATGAAATCACATCGAGGCTGCTCTCGTGCGGGAAGGGGCACCTGTCGTTGTGCAATTGAATCGCCCAACCATGGGAACGCGACCGATTGCCAGTGCCGCGGACACGGAATGGATTGATCTTCTGCCTGACAGATTAACAGGCTTGGTTGATACGCATTCATTCATGCGCGCGTGACTACCATGTTGGAAGAGCTCCTCTGGAGCCAGTGACCTGGGCGTTGACCGCTAAATGCTATGTGACTGTGCCCATTCGAGTGCCTCTTCCAGCCGGTCGTCTCCCCAAAAGATTTCGCCGCCGATGGCAAACGTCAGTGAGCCAAAAATTCCAAGCTGTCGTGCAACCTCCGTTTCTTGTTCCATCGCTCTGCAGATCTTATCCGAACGAGCATGGGCGATGACGCGGCTGGCATCTTGCCCTATCTGAGTCAGGATGTCAGCGGTCGTGGCAGGATCACCGAAATCCTGATGGTCTATGAACCATGTTCGATAGGCGGCCTTGGCATAATCCGGTGCCCAGCCTTCTTGTGCAGAAATGATACCGATGCGGTTGGCCAAACCTTCTTTGTCCACTGGGTATGGAGGAATGCCAGCCCACGCTATCTCAAACCGGTTGGCTCGTCGCTCGAGATCACGCCACATGTAAGCGCGTTTGATCGGCTTGTCACGGAACGGGATATTGTTCTGTTCGATCATGATGGCGCGGACATAAAAGGGTCGCCAGCGAACAGTCACGCCGGCTTGGGAAGCCGTTTTCTCAATCCGCATGATACTGAGATAGCTGTAGGTGCTGCCGAAGAAGTAGAAGAAATCCATCTGTGCGGTCATACGTCCTCCATTGGCGCTTTGCAACATATCGTTTCGCCACCACCAAAGAATACCCATGAGTTCACTTAGCATTCAGATTTAGGCTATAGGAAGGCGAATGCGAATATTTGATTCTGGTAAAAAGGTAGTCATGTACCGATTATCGCGGGTAGGATCATGGCTACCTGTCCCGTTGTGTAAGTCTGACTGATTTCCAGTAACGGCAAAGCTAGTAAGTTGACGAGGTAAGCGGTAATTGCGATATGAGTCTGTGGATGTGCAACGTCGGTGTACTAGGGTGGCAAGCCACCAGCGACTTGCCACGCTGAACCGCACATTTCCTATTTCGCCATCACGGTGGTGCGGGTGCTTGCCATTCCTTGTCGCATCGTTGATGACTGGAAGGCGGACGGATACTCTAAATCGCTAATGAAATGGGGATGTTCTGCCCGGAATTGTGACAATTCGTCCAAGACTTCTTGACGGCTTCTTCGCATCCCGAAAGGCTGAGTCAAATCTGGATAGGTGGTATCCCGTACTTCCAGTTTATCGCCATTGGCACGCGCTGCCGCCAGCTCCGCAATGACCTCTGCGCGGCTTCTGGTCGAGACAACGTTCGAGAAGTCCTGGTATTCGGATGCCTGTGCGAGAGAAGCTGAAGCTGCCATCAGGGCTGCGGCAAAAGCCATTGTCCATTTCATGTTCATTTTTTGCTCCTGCAAATGATAAGTTGGATGAAAGTCAGGAATGACCGGCTATCCTGAAAGAGAGCTGGGGCAGGATCAGCGGTCTGCTTGGTATTTCGTCGCGCGGAGCAGGCCGGTTACAGAAATCGTCGCTATATATTTTTTCGCTTGGCTGTAACCAAATGGGCACCTCTGACGAATATCCTTATGTGGGCCGCCTGGCGGCAAGCGAAGACCGGTTACGCAACCTGATGGTGCTGGGTCTTGGCGGTGACAATCGTGCTTATGAAGTGTTCCTGAAGGATTTAAGTTCCCACCTGCGGGCTTACTTTCGGAAGCGGCTGGCACGGCTACCAGGCGAAGTGGAGGACCTGGTGCAGGAAACATTGCTGGCGGTGCATACGCAGCGTCACACCTATGAACTGGATCAACCGTTGACACCGTGGCTTCATGCGATCGCACGCTACAAAATGATTGATATGTTGCGGCGCTGGGGTGGCCATGACGCTTTGAACGATCCACTGGATGATGAGCAGGAATTACTGGTCTCATCAGATACGCAGATGATGGAAGCACGGCGCGATATTGCCCAGTTATTGGAACAGTTGCCGGATCGGCAGAGGTTACCGATCGAGTATGTCAAGCTGCAAGGACTTTCCGTCATAGAGGCGGCGCGCATGACAGGGCTTTCAGAATCGGCGGTCAAGGTAGGTGTGCATCGTGGCATCAAGGCGTTGGCGGCGATGCTCGGGAGATAAGGGATGAAAACCGATGAATTGGTCAAAATGCTCGCGGCCGGGGCTGGAGCCGTAGAGCAGAACGTAGCGCAGCGCCGGTTCGCCACCGCGCTCGGCTGGGGAGCATGTGGCGCCATGCTGATCATGGCGATCAAGCTGGGAGTGCGACCGGATTTTTATGTCGCCATGCATTCACCTATGTTCTGGATGAAGTTCGCTTTTCCGCTGGCTGGTGCAACAGCGGCCATTCACATGGCGATTCGGCTAGGGCAGCCCGGAATGCACATCGGCAACGCCCCTACGGTGGTGACTGCGCTGCTGTTGACGGTCTGGCTTTCTGGAGCGACGGTACTGTTGCAGGCTCCTATTGAGCGGCGCGATTACCTGATTTACGGTATTTCCTGGGACGTTTGTCCATCCAATATTGCCCTGATCTCCATTCCAGTGTTCATTGCCGCCATGTGGGCAATGAAAGGGCTCGCACCGACCCGACCGGTGACGACTGGCGCGGCCACGGGGTTAGTGGCCGGTACGATAGCGATTGTTGTCTACGCGTTGCACTGTCCAGAAATGGAGGCGCCGTTCCTTGCGATCTGGTATGTGCTTGGCATGCTCATTCCCGTCGTTGCCGGAGCACTGATCGGTCCTATTGTCCTACGCTGGTAATGTCTACGCGAGTCAGTAACGAAGAATTGAGTCGTCCGTAACGGGCATTGTGATCCTATGTGCACGGCCGCCGACAGGACGGCGAGAGGTGCATAGCGACGATTGTGTCCGTGACGGCGATCAGCCTTGGCAATATCCGAAACCGTAACGGAATTAGTATCTCCTGAGCCTGCATGAGGGGGATTTATCACCCCAGTAACGGCCAGCGCTCTGAAGTGGACCGCTCGCATAGGTTGGGTGGGTTCTGACAGATCATGAACGAAGAAGCCGCGGCCGCTGTTGATACGCACATTGAATGTCTCGAAAGAGGCTCACCTTACATCGAGGACCAACACAATGAAGAAGTTTCTGCTCCTTGTATCACACGCACTGGCGCTCGGCGTCGGGTTCGCCCTTGGCGTGTACTTCCTGCCTTTGCTCACCGCGCCGCCATCTCCTACTTCTGACGAGATATCAGCTAAGGCCCGCGAGGCCATTTACAAAGGCGCTTTCCACCGCAATTTGAAGGATAGCGACGCGTTGCACTGGGGAGAGGGAACTGTATCCATCGGTGCCGGAAGCATCGTACTTGCTGGTGAACTGGCTCCTGGGCCCGACTACAAGTTGTATCTGTCTCCAGAGTTCGTTGAAACCGAGGCTGACTTCATTCGTCTGAAGGCGAATATGGTTCGGGTCGGTGATGTGAAGACATTCAAGAACTTCCTGATTCCGATACCCGGCACCGTCGATGCGAGCCGCTACAATACAGTGGTCATCTGGTGCGAAGCGTTTGGTCAGTTCATTACGGCAGCCAAGTACAAGTAGTTGGTATAGGAACTGAGACACTGAGCGGGCACGCCGGCTTGCCTGTATGCCTTCAATATCGCAGAACAAAATCAGATGCCCTTATCTGAACCTTGTCCTTACAAGGTAACAAAGAAACAACCCTGCTACTTACAATGATGCAGGGGTTTCGTCTTACAACGTCACATTTTCAAGCTAGATTTGTCCTTAGCCCATGTCGCGTAAGGCAGTTCGATAAGCCACGGGTAGCACGTGGCTTATCGTTGCTCGCTAGCGGCAATAGCCAAATCCACGTAACTGCGCTGCCATATTAGGGTCACTGCAATAGCTGCGAATATAGTCGTTCGTACTTCTTATTAGGCTACGATCCTGAGGACGCAATGGATCATTGGGATACTGTGGTTCTTCATAATGGCCGCTTCCACGATAGCTGCCACCTTGACGGGGTGTGCCGGCTTGGCCACCTTGCTGCAAATACATACTGAGCTGTGATGCATAGCTGCAGGCATCACGGTCTCCATACATACATTCATTACGTGCCACTCGCATGAGACGGGTACAGGCTTGGCCGTTTCCATTAAGGCAAGCAGATTCTAGTTGCTCTACTTGCGCATAGCTTGGCAGCGAAAATAGAGCAGTGGCAGTGAGAATCGTGTATGTGGTGGCCATACGAGCAAAGTGAGTTTGAGAAAACCGTTTGCGGTAGGCTAGGCGCTTGATCATCAAGGTGTTCATCAACGGACTCCTTTTCACATGAAAGGCATCAAACTAAAAGTGTTGGGTCCGACGACTTTTGCCGAACTTGGCGGCTAAAGAGCATAGACTGTGCCATTCGACGAAAAACGAGAAGTAGTACAATTTAAATAATTGAAGCATCGCGATGAGGGCGAAACTTACTATTTTAAGATGCCTATCTATTACTTGACTAAATAAGGCGTCGGCTCAAATCCAACAGTGCTACGTGGTTGTATGCTGGAATAAGCCGTTGCACGTCAGACTAGGATCCGCCCCAGATTACTAGTGGGTCATTTGGCAACTAGGTCGGCTTAAGTATTGTTGTAACTTGCTGGGTCGCCGTCTAATAGGATGCCGAGTGAAAGCTCCCGATCCACCAAGGCGTGGCGCCGTTGTCTATAGCGCATCCGACGTGCATGCCGTTTGTCACCCTAATGAAGGCACGCGAAAGGTGCTTGAGGAGTCAAGCCTGTGCGAAGCTGTAGCTTCCGAAAAGGAATGTTGAATTATTCCTGCAACCATATCGTGTACTCGAAGGTCGAGAATGGCTCAGTCCACTGTGCGTTGCGATAGACTTCAAACTCGGGGATGCCTTACTTTTTTGAGGACAGGGTGGTCGATATGGGACACAGGAGAAACACGGCAACGTCGCGCAAGATACAACCAACAGAATTGTTAGTAAGTAGGGCGATCGCTAAGGCGAGGTTGCAGGAACAGATTCAGAAAGGGATGAGCCTACGAGAAACACGAGTAGGCTCATACGAGCAATTTATTGAGTTTCGTAAAATGCATTACAATTGGACTTCATCCAATATCGATCTACTTTTAGGCATCTTCACCACCGATGACATGGCCAATGAATACTCATCGGTATCACGGTTTGACTCGAATAGGACAATTGTTCCTACGCTTACGGAGCAATCAAGGGATCTTGTTCTATATATCGATGCTTTGATTCATCAAATTGAATCAATAATCGAATACGTGGAAATTGTATCTATAAGCTCCAATGCCGTTTCAGCAGACTAAAGATAATCTGCTCTATTAATGTTGGGCCCGTCCCGGCAAATAGTCCCGTTGTAAAGTAGAGTAGTCGGCACGGTGACCCTGCACCGGAATTAGGGACACGCTTATGCAGAAGATTCTGGCGTTAATGTCTAAAATTCAGCCACCGAACGAAATTCAATACGCCCCCGAGCTCGTATTGAACATTCTGTACGCATATTACTGATGCATGCAATTTTGTTCGGCAATCTGGTCAAATCTGCCATATGAGCTTGCGGGAGCCTCATAGTTTGACAAAGCGGAGTTTCAACTTATTGTCAGCAAACTGGACAGCATGGTGAGAGTTCAGAGTACCTCTCAGACATGGCTTTTGAATTGCCAAATTCTCAGCCATGCTTATTCCATGGGAGAGGGGGAAATCCAAGTATGTCAAATCGATTCCTCTCACTGCAATATCGCAGGGGTGGCACCCCACGCCAGAGCAATCGACATCCGGTAGTGAGCGCCTTATCCGGTATGGTGCGCTAAAATAGGGAGGAAGGGCTATGATGCCCATGCCGACAACAAAATGACGTAACGTGCTTTGCAAAGAACTTGGAGTCAAAGCCCGACGGAACAACCCATAATTAAAGTCGGTATTGTCTTTCGAACAAAGGTTTGTAAGGCCGTAAGAAGGTATAGAATATACTTTGCCATTTTTAGTAACGTCTTAAGGAGTTTTTCAAGGGCGCACGGATTCAACTGGGAAGTGCAACTTGATGAACTAAGGCGGGAGGGAAGATGCGGTAGCATCCGGACCCTAAGACCGCCAAGTCACTGTTGCCCGGAATGCGCTACACACACCTATCCCAAGACGAACGATTCCAGATCTACATACTGAAGAAGGCAGGACATGACTGCAGCAGCATTGCCAAGCTCATGAAGCGGCACAAATCGACGATCAGTCGGGAGCTGCAGCGCAACCGCGGCTACCGGCCGGCACAGGCACACCAGCAAGCTGCAGTACGGCGCTGCATCGACAACGGCAAGCGTATCAGTAAGCACACTTGGGCCTTCGTCGACATCAAGCTGAGGCTGATGTGCCCCCATTAGCAGTGCCAAGGGCGTGTTAGTAAAGTTCAGTTGATAATTCTTCCGTTTCCTTACTTATATCGCCCCGTCGATAACGGGCCGCAAATTCGGCGGGGGGGGGTCGGGTAGCAGCGGCGTATTGCTACGCCACTGCCCCCTAAGAACGGAGCGTGCCACTTTCACGGCACTCCGCTCAAGCCTTTCAAAGCCCCTTCATAGGAGCCGGTTTGGATACTGTCATTCCAAGGTTGTGAATCTGATTGTGGCATGTCGGATGAACCATTATTAGATTCTTCATTGCATTGGTTCCTCCATCAATTCGGTGGACGATATGATGAACGTGCCACCCCGTTTCCTTTGTGATCCGTTGACCGCACACGGTACACTCGCCTTGTTGGTCCCACCACAGGCGGATGAGTTTTTTGTGTCCAGCAAGAGTACTGAACATCTTTTGACCTATATGATCTTCAAAGTATGTTTCCCAAGCCGGATCGAAGGGGTTTGCTTCTGATTTGATTTTCGTGTGTCGCTGGATCGGAATATCAGACGTCCGACACAGCATCATCATGACCGATTTACCTTCCGAATTCTGTTTACTAATTGGTGTTGCAAAGGTCCAGCTTCGGCTCCCAATATCATGGAAGTAACGTCGCTTGATCCACGGCTTTCCTTTATTCTGATGTCTGCGGCAACACCATCGCCACAAAGCCTGCCATATCTGGTAATCGACTAAGTTGAAGACCTTTTTCGCTACGACATGTCGGTGGTAGTTCGCCCAGCCTCTTATCATTGGATTGAGCAGCCCGATTAGATTTGCTTGAGTGGCTGCTGCATTGTTTTTGATGACTGTTCGAACTTTTTCCAGAAATGCCTGAACATTCTTTTTCGATGGTTTGATCAGTAACTTGCCTTTGTATTTGCGAATGTTCTGTCCTAAGAAGTCAAAGCCTTTAGCAATGTGGGTGATTTTTGTTTTTTCCGGTGAGAGTCGCAGCCCTCTCTCATACATGAAGCTTTCCACTAATGGCAAGACTTTATCCTGCAACATATCCTGTGAGGAGCCGGTAATGACAAAGTCGTCCGCGAACCTAATAAGGTTCACCTTATCGCGCATGCGTTTGCCATCGACTTTGTATTGCTTCCCAAAGACTTCCTCCAGTTTCTTTTGAAGACGATCCAAGGCCCAGTTTGAAAGTGCAGGTGAAATTATGCCGCCTTGTGGCGTACCTGCTTCTGTAGGGAAGAGTTGCCGGTCCTTGATATATCCGGCTTTCAGCCACTTCTTGAGAATCACTTTATCTGTAGGAACATTCGTAATCAACCAGTCGTGTGAGATTTCATCAAAGCATTTTTGGATATCACCTTCCAAAATCCACTCCGGCGCGTATTCGTGCGCCAGCACATTGAAGCATTGTGCAATTGCATCAGCTGTGGATCTCTCCTGACGGAATCCGTAGGAATGTGGGTCTGCCATGGTTTCCGAGATGGGCACCAGAGCTGATAGATATAACGCTTGTTGTGCTCTGTCGACCATGCAGGGAATTCCAAGCGGTCTCAGCTTTCCATTCTTCTTCGGTATGTAGATTCGGCGTAATGGTTGTGGTGCATAACCACGCCGAACCAATGCTTTAATGGCCTGATACTTGGCTTCTGGAGTAGACCATACGACTTTATCTACTCCTGCAGTTTTCTTACCTTGGTTTTCAGTCACCCGCCTAACAGCCAGTGCTTTGCCGCTAAACGAATGGGTTAGCAGCCATTGCAAGGCTTTCGCCTTACCGTAGCGGCCTTCCTTCGTCGCCTTGACGATACGGGCCTGCAGCCTTTTGACTTCCAGATGACACTTGGCCCAATCGATTCCATGCCAATGTCTATCGGCGTCGGAGGGCGCACCAGCGAGTACTACTTTCGCCGTCATTTGCCTTCCTCCTGCAAAGGTTCTTCAAACTTTCTCGTCAAGAAAGACCAGATCGAAGTCTGCCCGCTTTCGCGTGGAATGATATCGCCTGTTGGCTCAATTCCTATCCATGTTATTACAGCATGGTTTTCGCTTTCTCGATCATCCTCTACCCACTTGCTCTACAGCTTCCCTTGCGGTTGGCCTGCCCCATGGGCGAGCAGTTGGGCTTACCTCGTTTCACTGTTGCAGCACAATCGGGTTAGGTCCCATCTCTCCGCCTCGCGCGTTGAATGTCCGTGCAATCCAACCGACAAATAGATTGTCCCGCGCATGCCTTTTTTTTTGGCTTGAGCCTGGCAGCTTCTTCGGCTCATCAAAATTCAAGACGTTTATCAATGGTTCACCTATGTTGACCATACCGACTAGCCTAGCCCTATCCCGGATGAAGCTTCCAGGTTTGCTTAGTGCCTCGCAGCACCGTTGCAACCACCTCTCGATATTCGGTACATTGTCCCTTGAGCTTCAGACCCGACAGTTACCTGTCACGCCTGTCAAGGTAGGCTCTTCTGACGGAACAGAAGGTTCACTAGATTCCTCCTAAACAATAGATCGATCTTGAACAACTACAACAGCGACTTTCGAGTCGCACTGTCAGATATTTTGTGTGCAAGGGCTACGTAGACTTTTCCACGGCGCCGCTCGCTGCCCCATGTGAAGGGCAAGAGCGTGCGGTGCGGTGGTAAAGTCGTGTTCATTCTACGCTCGTAAATTGAATCGGTCGGCGTACATGATGGCGAACTGATTCATCGCCTGTTTCCAGTCATGTGCAGCACGGCTCCATTGTGCGGTGATGTTGCGCAGGGCCAGCCAGATGAGCTTGGTGGCGGCATCGTCGCTGGGGAAGTGCCCGCGAGTCTTGATGATCTTGCGCAGGCGCGCATGTACACTTTCTATGGAATTGGTGGTGTAGATGACGCGACGCACCTCAGGCGGGAACGCGAAGAACGGAATCACATGTTGCCAGGCCCGCCTCCAGCTGGCAGCCACAGTTGGAAACTTCTGTCCCCAAGGGCCTTGCTCAAAGGCGTTGAGCTCGGCTTCGGCTACCTCGGCACTGGAGGCGGTATAGATCGGTTTGAGGGCCGCGGCCAGTGCCTTTCGCTCCTTCCAATTGGCAAACTCCAGGCTATTACGGATCAAGTGCACGATGCAGGTCTGGAGCGTGGTGGCCGGATAGACGGCAGCAAGCGCCTCAGGCATGCCCTTGAGGCCGTCCGTGACGGCGATGAGGATGTCATTGCAGCCGCGCGTCTTCAGGTCGTTGAATACCTTGAGCCAGAACTTGGCACCTTCGGTGTTCTCGATCCAAAGACCCAGAATGTCCCGCGTCCCGTCGGCAAGCACGCCGAGCGCCAGGTAGACCGCCTTGTTGCGCACCACGGCATCTTCCCGGATCTTGACGCGCAGGGCATCGAAGAAGACGACCGGGTACATCGGCTCCAGCGGCCTGGCCTGCCACGCGGCAATCTCGCTCATGACGGCATCGGTGACACTGCTGATGAATTCGGCACTGACTTCGACGTTGTACATCTCGCGCAGGAAGGCCTGCATCTCGCGCATGGTCATGCCACGTGCATACATGGCAATGATCTTGTCGTCGAACCCGGTGAAGCGTCGCTCGTGCTTGCCGATGAGCTGCGGCTCGAATGAACCCTGGCGGTCGCGCGGGATGTCGATGCGCAGCGCACCTTCGTCGGTCAGAACTGTCTTGGCGCTGGTGCCATTACGATGATTGCCGTTCTCATCCGGCTTGGCGGCTCCCGGCGGATAGCCCAGGTGGTGGGTCAGCTCCCCACTCAAGGCGCGCTCAATGACCGCCTTCTTGAATTTGCCCATCAGGGCTTCAACTGCTTGCGCAGTCATCGGCCCGGTCACGAACTGATCAAGAAGCTCCTTGGGGATTTCTGGCGTGGAAGATTGCTCCGATGTCAGATCCTTGGTCTTGCGTGGCATATCGCCTCCATATCGTCAAAGATATGATATGCCTCGCACACAAAAATCAGGACAGGCTCTCGGCGGGGGTCTGGTGGTTCAATGCACTGTGCGGCCGGTGCTCATTGATGACCGCGACTGCCTCACGCTTGGCCTGTGGCGTCAGTACTTTCGGCCCAAGGCTGCCTTCAGCGCTTGCGCATCCAGGATTGACTCAGCCAACAGTCTCTTGAGTTGTGCGTTCTCGGCTTCCAGATCCCGCAGCCGCTTGGCGTCTGGGATCGTCATTCCACCGAACTTCGCCCGCCAGTTATAAAAGGAGGCATAGCTAAACCCGTGTTGCCGGCAGAGCTCCATAACCGGCACCCCAGCCTCCGCTTGCTTCAAAAACCCAATGATCTGCTCGTCAGTAAACCGCTTCTTCACGTTCGTTCTCCCTCTTGAAAACGAACTTTACTAGATCCACATGGCCCTGTTTATTGGGGGCACATCAAGGCAGCTATGGAGCCCGGAGTAGATTTGCGGCTATCTGAAGGTCAATGGCATGCCCAGCGTCAGTCATGAACGCATCTATCAGCATATCTATAGCGACAAGCGTGCCGGCGGCACCTTGCACAAGAACTTGCGATGCCAGAAGCAGCGTAAAAAAATGTATGGCCAGCGCGAACGGCGCGGCGCGATTGTGGGGCAGGTCTCGATTGAGCAGCGTCAGGACGTTGTTGATCGGCTTGGCCGCTTTGGCGCCTGGGAAGCCGACCTGGTCATCGGTGCCGGACAACAGCAAGCGCTGGTGACGCTCAACGAGCGCAAGTCCCGCTATAGCTTGATGGGTAAGGTCGATCGCAAAACTGCACGGGCGGTATCAGACACGATGATTACTCTGCTGACGCCGTTCGCTGACTGCGTCCATACGGTAACTTCAGACAATTGTAAAGAATTCGCCCAGCATGTGCGTATTGCCGATGAACTGGAGGCACAGTTCTTCTTTGCCCATCCTTATTGCTCATGGGAGCGTGGTGCCAATGAAAATATGAACGGGTTGATTCGCCAGTTCTTCCCGAAGAAGATGGCCTTTGACAGTATTACGGCCAGCGACATTGCTCTGGCAACGTATAGCCTGAACCACCACCAAGGAAGTGTCTCGGATTCAAAACACCACATCAGGTCTTTATGAGCCAGTTACAATCTCGTTAATGAGCCGTTGCGCTTCAGACTTGAACCCGGCGCGCATTATTTTCTCAATACAAATCCAATAACAAGGGCGTGTGTGGAAGGTAAGGTAGTGCGGTGTGTTTTCTTATTGGTATTTTTCAATGCGAATTAAGGTTACCCGCAGTTGTAACCATTTAGTTGCAAGAGGGGATAGAATTTGTATAGCTCATATTCCGGACTGAATACGATATTCGGCAAAAACAGTCTTCACCACTTCGTAATCAGAGAACTCCTTTTAGAGTCTGTGACAATGCAGGCCGACGGAACCTTCAAGACGAATACTCGACAAAGCGATCTTCTCTACAAAAACTAACAAGCCTTATTCCAGCTCGGAGCGCGATGTCAATGGCAAGGGACGTTGGTGCGGAAATCGTCGCAAGCATTGGGATCCCAACCTTAGCAGCCTTACGTACCAATTCATAGCTGGCGCGACTTGACATAAAAACGAAGCCCCCTTCAGTTGGAAGATTGGATTTTCCAAGGTGCCCAATAAGCTTATCCAGCGCGTTATGTCGTCCTACGTCCTCAAAAGCAAAGCGTATATTTCCCTCAAGGTTACACCAGGCGGCAGCATGGACCCCCCCTGTTAACCGCATCAGTCGCTGATAAGCTGGAAGCAGCTTACCGGCCTCGCGAACGGCGGTCGATTGGACGTTGGTCACGCGCGTTGATGCAGGTATTGGCCCCGGGAAGAGTTCGAGAAGCTCGATACTTTCCGTACCGCATACGCCACAACCGCTTGGGCCTGACATTGCTCGGCGATTCTGCTTTAGCCTTACGAAATCTTCCTGAGCGATGGTTAGCTGAACTTCTGCACTATATGAATTCACCAAGGGTTCAACGTCAAAAATATCACAAGCACTTTTGACGATACCTTCAGACAGCGCAAATCCGATCGCAAACTCTTCGAGGTCGCGTGGCGTAGCCATCATGACTGCATGCGATATTCCGTTGATTACTATTGCAATGGGCATCTCTTCAGCAACTTGCTCGGTTACGGAGACATCGACGTTACCACAACGCCGTATGGCTGAAACCTCCAGCCAGCCAACGCTATCTATCAAAGGCAAGAACATGACGAAGAAGGCAAAAAGTGGATATTGCAATAAGGGGTAACTAGGCGATTGTGCGTCAATTTTAGGGCCACTGGGAAACGCCGAGGAGTACAGTGAAGACGTTGCTAGAGGGGTACAGTTAGCTTCGAGGTGGGAGAAACCTTCTCTTCGGAGGTGGCTACCACGAACGAAACTGTGCTCTTCTATTTTGCACATTACTGTGCTTATTCATGTTGAACAAAGCTGACCATACTGATGCACGATTCCGAATACGGCAGCTCAGAATGCGCCGGACAGGTCCAACATGCACGGTGTCGCTTTAAACATCACGCGTGTGCCGCTTGCTAAGTACTATTTACGAGGCATAAATGCCCAAAAAGAAAATTGAAAAGTACTCTCATCCCGCAGCGGGATGGGGTGCCCTGAAAAACGTTGTTATACACCTTGTCAAGAGCGGGGCGCCCGCCAAAGGCGCTTTGACTTTACTTTCACAAAATCAACCCGACGGCTTCGATTGTCCAGGATGTGCATGGCCAGACAGGAACCATGCATCAACATTCGAGTTTTGCGAGAACGGTGTCAAGGCAGTAGCAGCCGAGGCAACATCCAAGCGGGTAGGGCCAGCCTTCTTTGCAGAAAACACTGTCAAATCGTTAATGGAGAAGACAGATTTTGACCTGGAGGACTTTGGGCGCCTTACACATCCGATGGTCTATGATGAAGTTAGCGATACCTATCGCGAAGTGACGTGGGAAGCCGCTTTTGATTTAATCGCGTCTCACCTCAATGCATTACCTGACCCTAACCAGGCGGCATTTTATACATCGGGGAGGACTGGTAACGAGGCGGCCTTTCTTTACCAGCTATTTGTACGGGAATATGGAACGAACAACTTCCCTGATTGTTCAAATATGTGCCATGAGCCAAGTGGCGTTGGACTTGGTGAATCAGTTGGAATTGGAAAGGGAACTGTAACGTTAGAAGATTTCGAGCACGCCGATACAATCCTTATCTTTGGACAAAATCCCGCGACGAATCACCCACGCATGTTGGGGGAATTGCGCCAAGCTGCTAAAAGGGGTGCAACGATTGTCTCTATTAATCCACTTGTCGAACGAGGGTTGGAAAAATTCGCTGACCCCCAGAGTACTGTTGAGATGCTTACAGGTGGAAGCACGAAGATTAGCACCTTCTTCGTACGGCCCACGATTGGAGGAGATCTTGCTTTACTAAAGGGAGTCATCAAGTACATTCTGGAAGTCGACGACCGTGTCTGTAGTTACAACCAACCAAGGGTCATCGATACGGAATTCATTCATGCGCATACCAGCGGATTTGATGCCTTCTCCGACGATATTCGAGCTGAGAGTTGGGACGTAATCATCGCCGAATCAGGTGTACCTCAGAAGGACATTGAACGACTGGCTGAAGTGTACCTATCTGGAAAGGCGGTAATTGCCACTTGGGGGATGGGTGCTACGCAGCATAAATACGCTGTGGCCACCATCCAGATGATTGTGAATCTTATGCTTTTGCGTGGGAATGTAGGTAGGCGCGGTGCAGGCCTATGTCCAGTTCGCGGCCATAGCAACGTACAGGGAAATCGAACAGTAGGCATTGATGAACAGCCAAAAAAGGAATTTCTCGAACGCATCGAGCAGGTTTTTAATATACAGGTGCCGCGTGCCTATGGTTACGATGTAGTTGGGACAATCGAAGCGATGTTGAGGGGTGACCTAAAGGTTTTCGTTGGCCTTGGTGGCAATTTCGCAAGCGCTACCCCAGACACATACCGTACATGGGAAGGTCTTCGTCGGTGTGATCTTACGGTGCATATCACAACAAAGTTGAATCGTAGCCACCTCGTACATGGCAAGCAGGCGTTGATACTTCCAACCTTAGGGAGAACTGAGGTTGACGTCCAGGCAAGTGGAGCACAAGGAGTGACCGTCGAAGATTCTATGAGCGTTGTCCACATCTCATATGGGATGAATAAACCGGCCTCGCATCATCTTCTTTCGGAAACGGCAATAGTAGCGCGCATGGCGGCTGCAACCTTGGCTAACAGTCGAACACCATGGCTCTGGTATGTTGAAGACTATGCGCGTATCAGGGACGCGATAGAGAAGGTACTACCAGATTTCCAAAACTATAATGCTCGAGTAGCTGTTCCTGGTGGTTTCCGTTTACCAATCTCCCCTTCGATTCGTAAATGGAACACGAAGAGTGCCCGGGCAAATTTTAGCTCGCACGGAATTCCGAGGGATTTACCGATCCACCGAGCGCGCGAACGTTTTGGCACACGGGCATTCAACCTTATGACCACGCGGTCACATGACCAATACAATACAACTGTCTATGGGATGAATGACAGATATCGTGGTGTGTTCGGCCATCGCAGAGTTGTATTCATTAATGCTGACGATATCGAGATGCTCGGATTTCAAGCAGGAGAGTGGGTTGACATTGTCGGTATCTGGGACGATGGTATTTCCCGGAGGGCGAACCGCTTTCTTCTGGTCGAATACGATATACCACGCGGCTGCCTTGCAAGCTATTATCCAGAAACAAATCCACTAGTACCTTTGGATAGTTATGCGGATAAGGCGCGTACGCCAACGTCTAAGTCCATACCAGTGTTATTAGAGAGGAGTCTGGACAATGGATAACGTTCCTAACATCCGTAGTCGTGAGCGGCACGCATCGGAGAATAATGTGTCGGCTTTGTTTGCAGCCTTGCAACCGACTTCAACTAAGAACGGGAAACCATGTTCGGTGCCAAAGCTTTGCAAACATCTTGGTGTAGGACGTAGTACCCTGCAACGGCAATTAACGTACCTTGTAGAACTAGGTGTTATCGAACTTATAACCGATGATCGAACTATGGTCAGGGTGGGGTTGACCGAGCTCGGAAAAGCAATGGCCACTTCATTGGAAGAGTGTATAACAGAGTAATGTGCCTCCGTTATACTGGGTTGGGCAATGCATAGCGAGACTGCCAGTTCGTCGGCTTCGTAACGCAACCACAGTGTTTGAAAGGAATTGGATAAATCATGGGCTCGATTAACCCATGTAGAATACCAATATGAAACTGTATGAACGACTTGCCGCGGATATTGATGATGCCATTCAAAAAGGTCTATTCAAGAGCGGAGAAAAGGTGCCATCAATCCGCGCGGCAAGTAAAAGTTACAACCTAAGCATTTCGACGGTACTGCATGCCTATCTGCTATTGGAAAGTCGCGGCGTAATAGAGAGCCGCCCCCAGTCCGGTTACTTCGTCAGGGCACGTGTTCGGTCAAGGACGCAAAGCAAGCCAGCGGTAAATAGAGCCTCGGTATCAACAGAGGTTGATGTTAGTAGAATAGTATTGGGAACGTTACGCTCCATTCAAGCAGATGAAATGATTCCGTTTGGTTCGCCTTACCCGGATCAACGACTTTTCCCCTCTCGACGTCTCCATCAATACGCACACGCGATCGCGCGAAAGGGAGAAGGTTGGAGCGTTCTCACTGACCTTCCTCCTGGAAATCCAGAGCTGATTCGGCAAATAGCAAGACGCTATGCGGAGAATGGTACCTTAGTCCATCCGGATGAGGTTATCGTGACAGTAGGCGCAACGGAAGCAATCAATCTGTGTCTACAAGCGGTTGCTAAACCCGGTGATACAGTAGCAGTTGAGTCACCTACCTTTTACGCAATGCTGCATGCCATCGAGCGAATGGGGATGCGCGCTCTACAAATTCCGACGGACCCGGCAGAAGGAATACAGCTAGGTGCTCTAGAAAAGGCGTTGCAACACCAAAAAGTTGCTGCCTGTATGGTTATGACGAATTTCCAAAATCCTCTTGGATTTGTGATGCCAGAAGCGAAGAAGAAAGCGTTGGTCAGGTTGCTAGAAAAATACGAAGTTCCTGTAATTGAAAATGACGTGTACAGTGAATTTTTCTTTGGCAAGGTTACTCCGAAACCTCTGAAAGCGTTTGATCGAAAAGGATTGGTCTTACATTGTTCGTCATTTTCCAAGAGTCTTACTTCCGCATATCGAGTTGGCTGGACAATGCCGGGACGTTACAGAGATCCAGTGGAGAAATTGAAGTTTTTGAATACGTTAGGAACTTCCTCTATTCATCAACTTGCTATTGCTGAATACCTTAAGTATGAAGGCTATGATCGCCATCTGCGAAAGGTTAGGCAAACCTTCTCACAAAATGCGAAGCTCATGAGCGCATGCATCAAGCGCTTTTTTCCGGCCGGGACCAAGATCTCCCAGCCGGCAGGTGGCTACGTATTATGGATCGAATTGCCGACGCAAGTCGATGCTATGCAGTTATATGAGCGCGCACTAGAGAAAGGAATAACTTTGGGGCCTGGACGAATGTTCTCCGCACAGAATGATTATCCTAATTTCATACGGCTTAACTACAGTTATTTATGGGATCGTACGTCTGAAGCGGGTATCAAGGAATTAAGTTATTTGATAAATGCTGGAATCGGAAGATAGACTTCGGCAATTGGCAAGGAAACATGTGCGTTATTGTCTTCGCAGGCGAGCGGCGTGCATGTTAGGTGACGTAACTACTCCCTACCAAATCCCTGGTAAACATTGCTTGCTTAGTTGGACCGATTCAGATGCAAAGCCCGAAACCAGCGCCTGATCACCAAGCGCGAACGCACTATTCGGCTGAAGTAGAGATCCTCTGACGCTACTCATTTGATCCATACAGGGTAACAGCATATACAAGGGCCGCGGCAGAAGCTGCGTTTCAGTTGTGAAACGCTTTATTTTACAGAAACCCTTACATCAGACAGAATAAATAAATAGATTATGGGGGCGGTAAGCAATAAAACTTCAAACAATAATGGGGAGGCAAAGGGTGACCACTAAATCTACGGGTTACGGCACGCCATGTATCAGCCATCGTTAATGGTATGGCTGAAGTAGGCGTCCGAATACATGACCGATCCGTCTACGGGCGGGACATGACGTAATACCTGATACACACATTAAGCGAGGCCTTAGTCGTAGAGGCTTATACCGCTACATCTATGTAGTGGTAGGGTCAGGTGCGGTTCAATGGCTCTCTTTGACTTTAACTTTCATAGTAATGCAATAACCTCTACTACAATGTCAACTAAGAAATTTTACTCTACATATAGAGCCCTCCTGCTTGCCACATCCTTGGTTATCGGTACGGCTGCGCACGCGGCTGACTGGAGTTCGACGGACATTCAGTATCGTTACGGCGATGACTTCAATGACAACGGGGGCACTGGCGGCCAAAAGATTGCCAAGCACCTGGTCCAGGTTCAGAACAGCAGCGGCTTTAGTCTGGGACGGACTTACTTCTTCCTGCTTATGTCCAAAGGTGATGGCGCCGATAACAACTCTGGCGACCTGTATAGCGA
>Ga0194137_10000231_pt1 | contig 39571 bp, 39 predicted proteins | sample TARM_MetaG_T3_14_FD_134025 | JGI IMG/M metagenome (GOLD analysis project Ga0194137, IMG submission 134025) | Freshwater microbial communities from Pennsylvania, USA, analyzing microbe dynamics in response to fracking - TARM_MetaG_T3_14 (version 2) | ecosystem: Environmental > Aquatic >... | reverse complement strand
GTCGTTGGCGTCGTAGCCGAATCTCTCATTGTCCGTTGTCACATTCCGTATGACATGCCATGCTTTTTCGGCCGCCTGGTCGCCCGTCCCTGCCGGGATGATCTCCAGAATCCGTTTGTCGTCGATGAAGACATGCGCGGATGCCGTTCGATCCCTCAGAGTGTCGAAGTAACGAAAATGCGCATCGGCGCCTGCGCCCGGATTGCCGGTATCATGCGCAACTAAAAAAGCCGGGCAGCCGGTGATGAGCCGGGTGCCTGGCCTTGTGTTCGAGCGTACCGCAACGTAGCGGCGTTCGATCGGATAGTTAGTTTCGTCCATGGGAATCCTCTCCGCCGGCAACGGCCTCCGCCGTCTGCCGGTACATCTGGTTGCCGTACACGGCAACCGCGGCGCACAATACGCCTTGCACGGCCGTATTCGGGCTCCAGCCAAGCGACGCGCCTGCCATAGCGATTCCGACGGCGGTAACGGCGTAGATGATGCTCCAGCCCGGAATTCTAGGCGTGCGCTTGAGGATGTAGCCGGATATCCAGCAGAGAAGCAGCACCCCTCCAAGCTTCGGCGAGATCCATTGACTTGCGATCGTCCAGTCCATTGCTCTCAGCTCCCTTCAATAAATTTAAGGACCAGCCCAAGCAGCGTCGCGGCCAGTCCGATCAGTCCAAACGAGGTCGTGATGATCCAGCGCTGCCCCTGCTTCATCGCCTCGAGCTGCCCGCGCAGCTCGTCGATCCGGTGATGCGCGGCTCTGGCTCGCTGGCCAGCCTCGCGGGCCATATCATCCGACTTTTCCAATCTCTCCACGAGACGGCTTACGCTGCCAGCCATATCCGTGAGCGCTTTCGTATTTACTTCCTGGAGAGTCTCCAGTTTTATGACCTGAGAGGAGATCGACTGCAGCTGCGCGGCTGGAATGTCTATGTGAATTCTCCTTTCAGCAAAAAGAGCGCCTAAGCGGCGCTCTCTGCTCCTGTGATTTCAACTGTTTGAAAATGATTTTGATTACAAGCGAGCATCTGAATCCGTTGCTGTAATCGGAGAGGATACAAACTCCATTACTCCTTCCTTTTCCTTGATTTTTTCTTTTAAATACGTCAGCAGGACACTATTATACTTCTTCACACTAGTTTCTCCGATATTATAGCCACCGCTTTCTTTAAATCCTTCAACCTGCTCGCTAGTGAGTTCCAACTCTTCGGTCAAGTCCAGCGCGTCGGTTATGGGGATGACATACAACGCATTACTGGCTACTACCGCTCCTCTTTCGTCCAATACCTGATAGCTTGCTCGGAACTGCGTCGGATTTCCCAACTGGTCGAAGTTTTGCGTAATTCCCATGAGTTTGATTGCTGCCTTAGCCATTTAAAGACCTCCCGTATGTTTTGATATTAATAGCCTTGAGCATAATTAAAACGCATGGAATGGTACCCGTAACGCCAAGCGGCAACACGATACATAAAGCGGGCACCTGGCATACCCTTGACCGTGAAGCTTTCGAGTCCTCGAACCGGTACCCTGAAGCTACCTTCGTCAATACCTGTGATATTGACGTTGTAATCTTCGCCGTAAATTTCAACCGTCTCTAGGAATACCGGGTCCATATGGATAACAACTTCCCCAGTTTCGTCCAAAACTGCTTCCCCAAAATCTTCAAAACGGTTTTCAGGTGACTCGATTGCAAACAAAAGCTGATCGCCAAATGACGGCGTTGTTACAATGGCGGACTTGGTGCCCCCGACGGAAAAGTTTTTGTAAACCGAAAGACTGTTATCCTCCCAGCCCCAAATCTCCTGGCCATTTGAAAATCCTTTGATGAACCCGTCCCTTACCCAATTCAATCCTGTGTCATGGTCACCAATTGCTAGACTAATCGGCGGGACTGCTAACATATTTGTTTTTCCACCGTCAACGAAAAGCCTATTTCGGAATGAAGCGAAATCTGCCCCTCTAACTGTGAAGAGTGGTGTATAGCCTGGCCCAAGCAAATTGCCGACCTCAAACACGGAAGTATTCGAAGACGCATATCGATTTGTAACTAGCAGGCCCATCTCATTGGGAGCATCAATATAGTTGGCAACGGACAATGCAGCAGCTAATCCCAAACTTGCCGGGCTTACTGTGTTAGCGCTTGTCGATAACATCCCTTTTTCTATGAGTGTCGTGATCCCGGAAGACGTGCGGCTCATCATCGTAATAAGCGGTTCAACCACAGCACCAGGAGATGTCACGCCCATACGAATCGATCTATTACCTTTGATGCTTACTCCATCAATTGAAGATGTGCTTAAGATAGTATTTCCAGTGTATAAGTGGGCTGAGTCCTCGTATCTTAACCAATGATTTGCGTCAGCTCCATCCTTTGATCGGAAAAAGATGGGAGCATCATTGAGATTTAACGCACTGGCGCTATTTCCAAAATTGATATGCCTCGAGATAGTCACATTTTGTGTCGCTCGATTAATGTCAAGAGCTGATCCAAGCATAGCTCCATTATTATCATACGCCCAAAATGCAAGGCTCCCGCCTGCATTGCTTGATGCACTCGCTCCTGTTAAACCAATTCCCCAGTATAGGTTATTGGCATGATTAAGCCGATAGTGTAATTGTCCTCCGTCAACAGTGCCGTAGTTTGTCGTTATGGCTTGCTGAAGAGTCAAGGCGTTAAACGTCGGGCTATTGCTTGTCTGCAAGGCTTGGTTAAGCTGGTAGCCATTTACCGTAGTGGCGTTCCCTGCTTGAATTTGGCTGAACGATAGTGACGTTGTTCCAATGGTAATTGCACCTGTTGTAGCCAGTTCCCATAACTTCAGGCCGTTTGTTGTACCTTGAGTAACTCGAATCAGAGCCCCATTTGCAATATCAGTAGCGGTATCAAAATCTAAGGAACGCGTCCAAGCACCTCCAGCTGCCACATATATGCCATTTTGGCTTGAAGTCGATTGGTTCTTAACCAGTACCCTGTCGCCAGCCACGACAGCGATGCCGTCTATGATCTGCGTACCGGACAGGGTAATGTTCGCAGTCGTCGCAACCTTTACGGCGTCCTTAATAGGCATACTTGATTTAATGGTATCGACATAGTTTTTCGTCGTTATGTCGGTACTTAATACCGGATCGCTGACACTAGCCCGCCCCTGGCTATCCCTGACGACAGCTGTATTCGGTGTAGCGGCGATATCCGCATACATGGCTGCAAGCGCGACTTTCCCGCTGCCGTCCAGACCCGCATAGCCGAACGGCTGATCTTTTGCAGCTGTCTGCTCTGCGATTCTCCAAGAACTCCAAATCGTCCCGTTGTAATAGCGGGTGTAGATTTTCATCGTGCTGTAATCGGTAAGCCGCTGAAAATAACCGCTACTCACGATTTTATATACCTCACACAAGCCGAGAGTAAATCCAGGTGGCTTGTCTGTGTTGGCGCTACCAACGTAAAAAAGTCCCACTGTCGTAAGACCGTCTAAGCCCTGGCTATCCATGCTTTTTACTGTCCCGGTATCTTGAGTCAGCTTATACATCTGAGCGGCGCTCGCGACGGCATCTACAGTATCCTTGCGGGCGATATCATCGGATGCTGCAGGCGCAGCGACCTTGGCACGACCAGCACTGTCGCGCAACACTGTCCGATGGGCTGTAGGAGACACATCCGGACGTAAGCTGTTCCAAACTGGCGTAAACGCCGCATCGGCAGTCGTAGCTATCGCACCTGTATCGAAATACTCCACAACCTGACTGGCTTGGTTAAAGCGGATGCCACGCGCGCCCATAGATGCGTGGGTGTTGGCGAATCGATACTCGTCATTGTTCGCGGTGTAACAGTTTTGGGCAAGGAGGCCATAGCCTGTACTGTTGGCCGATAGATCCATCCAAGCTCCGGCAGTTATTTCACGTCCTGTGGTCTCGACGCGAACAGGGCCGGTTATGACGCCGCCCGCCGCTTTGTCAACCTTTCCCCCTACTGCCGCATCGAGCTTGTCCCAGTTATTGTTGAGCATCGTCTCGATGTTGAAAGTATCCTCGCCGTCAGTCTGCGGATTTTTTTTGTATAGATTCAAATTCGGTGTTTGACCAGGCATGCTCTCATTCCTTCCCTACCGCCCGTATTCTCATATTTTGAAATGATACCGAGATGATGCAGCAGCTCTGCACCATCTCTCAGAATGCTTACTTGCAGCATTCATTTCCCCTTTTCCTCCAGAAAAGGTGCAAAATCAGAAAGCTTCCTAAGCTCCAGATTCTGAAGCTTGAGCCCTTCTACCTCTCTCACCAATAAATACCGAAAAACATACTTCACCAGCAAATGGGCCGGCAGGACCTCGCCGACCGCCGCCTTGAGATCGGCCAGGTTAGGCGGCAGCCCCAACGTGCTGACGAAGCGGATCGTGAAGGTGCCGATCGCCGGATCGTAGCCGACCTCGATCTGTCCGTTCTCGTACGCTTGGGCGACCGACTTGAGCAGCTGCCCGCTGAACTTGCCGAAGCCGCGGATCTTGGACAGCACGACCGCCCTCCGCTGCTCCAGCGGCATGACCGATTGCGCGGTTATGCCCAGCTCCCGCTCCCAATCCTCCAGCCCCCAGGTTGCGGTCGAGGCGAAGCGCTGCTGCAGCTGCTCCGCCAGCTCGGCGCGCAGCCGGTCCAGCTGGCTTCCTTCGGCAGCCGCGATCGCCTGCATCTCCCGCACATCCTGATAGAACTCCGGCCATTCCGCCATCAGCGCGGAGGCGGCGGCCGGAAAATCAGCTATCCCCCTTAATGATGCGAAGAGGTCATTCACGCAGAGTCACCGCCTTCAGCGCTGCCACGGATCCGGCCGGGACCGCAACATTGGCGCTGCCCGAATTCAGCATCAACGAGGAGGAGGAATAATCCTGAACGCCCGGAGTATCCAGCAGCAGCGTTCCAATCCGCGCATACTTGACGCTGCGATCATCGCCATAGGCGATGTCCGCCAGATGAGAGCGGACGGCCTCCGCGAAATCAGCCTGGATCTGGGCCAAGGACCGGGTGCCTGTCCGGGAAATTGTAGCCGTGATTTCCACATTTACGAGGGGAGCCGCCTCCACCGTCACGACCGCGCCGGCCGGAGCCGCGCCTTCGCCCATCCCCTCTCCGAGGCCCGCCGCAGGATCGATATAGGCTTTTACCGCCTTCACGATGTCGGCCGAAGCGGGAACCTTTTTCTTGTCCAGCAGCAAAATCTTGACCGTATTCGGCCCCTTCCACGCCGGCAGCACGTAGGCGTCCCCGACACCGCCGATCTCAAGCGCCCAGCTGCGGAAGGCTGCGCGGTTGCCGCTCGTCGGCGGCGTGCGGACATGCGCAAAGAAGCGTTCACGGAACGCTTCGTCGTCTTCCTCGTCCTTGCCCGGCTTCAGCACTCCGCCAAGAACAGCCGTAGCAAGTCCATCTACATATTCAAGCGGCAGCAGCGGACCGGTCGGAAGATTGCCCTGCTCTCCAGCGCTCTCGCACACAAGCTCCCACCGGCCGGGCGCTAGCCGCGCCCGCACTCGGAACAGCAAGCCTCCGGCTCCGAACAAGCTGCCTGCCGCCACATCCAGAGGAGCTCCGGCCGCATCCGCGAACAACCCTTCCCGTACGGCGGACTCCGCAGGCAGCGGATCGACGCCGAAATCCGCGCCCCTCGCCCTCAGTTCATCCCCGCTGGATGTATGCGCATAGCCGAGCAGATTCTGCCTGCCCAGCTCGGCATAAGCCTCCGCCAGCTTGCGGGCGGCGGGCGCAAGCGCATCGTAGAGGATGCTGCCTTCCCGCTTATCCACCGCATCGCTTGCGGAATCCAGCATTTCCTCCAGAATCGTCTCAAACGTGCGGTCTTCGTACAGCTTCATTCCGGCTTCCTCCCATAGGAGACGGATAGGCTCCCGAACACGGACCGTACCCGAAATGAAACACGCGCCTCGTCCCCGGACGCTTCCATGCGGAATTGCTCGACCCCCGTAATGCGGTCGTCCGCCAGCAGCGCTTCGGTCACGAGCCGTTCCAGATCATGCACGATCCTTTGTCCCAGCTGTTTCTCCATCCCGTAATTATCCGAATAAATGAAATGAGCAAACCGGTCCGTGTCGAGAATCTTATACACGGCTTGCTCCACCGCATCCAGGGAATCAATCATCCCGGCGATGCGTCCGTTGTCCAGGTCCAGCCGATAAGTGCGGCTGGTCTGAAGCTCTTCTTCGACGGCGGCTCCCAGAGAAGCGCCTTCCACCTTCATCATGGCGCCAGCCTCCCCGCCACATAGAAGTTCAAGGCTCCCTGCTGCCGGATCAGCACGACCCGATCCCCGGCCTCCAGACCTTTGCGAAGCAGAATCTCCGAGCCCCCGATCTCGAGCTTCTGCTCGGTCAGATGCTCCGGCACGATCAAGAAATCGTCATCCAGATTCAGCCGCTGATCGGCGCGAACGACCAGCGGCCCAGCCGACACGACGACGCCGGGCATGACGTCGGCCAGCTTCATGGCGTTGACGCAGCCTTCGGCAATCGCTTTGACGGAATCATTCAGGCCCATCGGCAACCACCTTCATTTCCAATGACATCGTATGCTTGTTCCCATCGAGCTTATGGGTGCATTCCTCGATCAGGAAAAACCGGTTCAGCCCCAGCTTGTCCACCGTAACCTGGACCTTCATGCCTGCCCGAAGCCCCGGATAGCCGAGCGCCTCGAGCGAGAATTTCTGCTGCTCCCGGTTTTTCACGGCCAGGAGCCGCTTCGCCATCTCCCTGATCTGCTGCTCGTTCAATTTCTCGTCGACCTTCTGATAATATTGCAGCTTGCCCCATCGGTTCATGGAGCCTTTATCCGGCTCCACGAACTCCTGCCGGACGCCGTCTTTATTGTCCCGGGCCAGCTTGATGAAGTTGTACGTGTCGTCTTCGATGCTTTTTTTGCGCTTGTAGCCGTATACGAGGCTTTCATCTCCAAGCACGATATCCGCCGCCATATCGCGCACATGAGTCAGCGTCACCTTGCCGAAATCATCGTAGAGCACATACAGGTCTCCATTGGCCATCAACGTCGAATCCAGAGCCCGGCTGACGATGTCGATGCGCTTCTGCCCGTCCTCGGAAACCTTGGGTATTCGATGGACCGTGTTCGCCAGCTTGCCGACTGTCAGTCCGATCGCCTTGCATTGGTCGAGGATGACCTCGTCCGCCCGAATGTTTTTGCGGATATACGTATCGCTCTCGCTCAGATAGCGCAGCTGGTCATAGGCGAGCAGTTGGATCGAGGCTTCCTCGCTGTCATCCACCGAAAAGATCCGCCCCAGAAAAAAGCCTTTCCCGTCCAGCTTGACTTGAATAGGATTTCCGTTTTCGGCCTTGAAGCCGCCTCTATCCATTCCGTTGGCATACACGAGAGTCGCTTCAAGAGAGGAAGGCTTGCCGATTCGGCTCGTCTTCCAGGTCATTTGGGAGATGGACTCCGTCACGTTCCATAACGTGCCGTCCAGATTGTCGATCAACACTTCGTACAGCGCGCTCACCTCTTTTTCGGCGGCAGCTGCAGAGTGCGCCCGGCCTGCAGCCGATTCAGCTCGGAATCCTTGATGCCGTTCAGCTTTTGGATTTCACGCCAGCGGCCGGAATCGCCCAGCTGCGACTTCGACACTCCGATCAGCGTATCGCCGGAACGCAGAACGTACTTCTGCGGCGGGATTCTTTCATCCGGGCGTGTGGAAGCCTCCTTGCGCAGCGCGGTCTGCCCGTTTTTCTGCACGGCCTTGACTTTGCGCGGAGAGAAGAAGGCGTATTCCTTGAGCTTCAGAGAGTAGAACACATCTCCCGCCGAGCCCGCCTCCTCGTAACGCTCGAACGATTCGATCGTCATCGGCAAATTGATGATATTGCCTTTGGCCGCATCGGCGCCGATGTAGATGACCCGGATCGGATACCCGCTGGCCATCCATTTATTTATGGATTGGACGTAGAAGCTTGGCGGCTTAAGCTTGAAGAATTGCTTGATGACGACCCCTTCCTTCACCACTTCCTTTTCCTTGATTGAATAGTAAGGATGAATGAACGGATAAGTTTCCTGCTGCGGAAAAAAGCTTTCGAAGCTGATTTCGGCCAGCTCGGGACTCTCGGGCACCGATACGCTTCCCGTCCCGAGCACTTGATAGTCGCTCGATCTGCCGCCTCGGCTGATGCTGATCTTTTCCGGCATGACCGGAAGCGGGAATCCTTCCGTGCTGTTGTCCCAGCTGAGCCAGATCGTGAACGGAAGCAGAACCGGTATGATTTTTTCGCTTGTTCCGGAATCGTCCCCTTGTTTTGCCGTTGTACTGCTCACGCTTTCGAACCTCCTTTACGCCCTTCGTGCACCCTGCCGTTTATTTTTCAAGACCAAGCGGCTTAAACCCCAAAGCTTCCCTGAGCCGAGGCGCTCAGCTCCTGAACCATATAAGCGTCGATTTTGCCGATGATCTGATCGACATCCATCTCTTTCATGACAGGGCCTGTCGTGACCTGAACGGTCGGCGTCAAGGTGACGAAGTTCTGCAGCGCCTTGATCTCGGCCATATCGCGCATGACCTTGAGATCCTCGCTGCCGATGTTCACCTCATCCTTGATGCTGCCGACTTCGCCGACCTTGTCGATGGTGCCGATGCCGCCCTTGCCGGCAGCCCCGAAGCCAGTCAGCGCTTCCGTTTTGGCTTGGGCGCCGTTTTTGTCCTGCGGAGGGAAGTTGGTAACGCCTTTGTATTTGTCCGCATCCTTGGGACCGGCCGAGAAGTCGAAGCTGCCGGCAAATTTAGCGACTTTGCCCGTCAGGTTTATCCCCGTATCCATTCCTTTTTTGTTGAGGTCCTGCAGATTCGCCATATCCATTCTCGGGAGGTATTTTTTGCTTTTCCCTTCCGGCTCCTTCAGGTACTTGCCCATCAAATCCTTGTATTTGTCGCTGATGGCATGGATATTATCCGTTTTAAACGGATCGACCGGCTTGATGTCGGAGCCGGTAAGCTTGTTGTACAGGCCGAGAAGCCCATTGAATCCATCTAGTACAACGTTGATTCCTTCCAAGATCACCTTCATGAAGCCTCCGGCGAACGTTTCTGCGCCGTAAAGCATCTGGTACATGGCATTGCCGAAGAAGGTAGCCAGATCATAGAACAGCTTTTGGACCGTAAATACCGGGTCCACGAACAGATTGATGATGAAATCGGCGAAGCTGGCAAATAGATTCCAACAAGCCGCAATGATGTTGTAAATCGCTCCTCCAAGCATATAGAAAGCCCCAATGACGCCTCCGATAATTTCTCCCACCGTCGCCCCCATGCTCAGCATGATGTACACCAGCCCGCCTATCACGGCGATAATCAGCAGAATCGGCCAGTTCATCGCCAGCCAGGCTGCCGCCGTCGACAGCACCGGAGCGACCATTGCCCACAACGCCGGCAGCATCGCCCATAATTGGCCGATCATCATCGGAATTGCGACAGCCCCGAGACCGGCGATAATGGCAATGACGGCATCGCCGTTGTTCGTGAACACGTCCAACAGGAAAAACGCCGCATCCGCCGCAAGGCTGAGCAGCTCCGCCACCACCCACAGACCGGCGGAAAGCGCCTCGAAGAACGGATCGAACCTGCCGGCATTGAAAGCCTCGCTCAGCTTGTCGAGCGTCGGCATGAGAGCTTCGAGAGCCGGCATGCCGGCTTGGGCTTTGCCGTCATTAATGTGCTGCTTGAAGCCCTCCACCTGGGCTGCGGGACTGTTCGTCCCCTTCTCGAAGCTTTCCTGGCTCATCCCTTGCTTGCTCAGCAAGCTGTCCATTGAAGCGAGAAAGCCGGTCAGGTCCCCTTCCGCCGCCTTTTTCATGGCGCCGCTGTCGTCCAGATTTTTCTGGCTGATGCCGGAGCTTTCCAGAAAAGCCTTGGGATCGCCCGTCATCAAGCCTTTGAGCGAGCCCGTTGCCGACTCCAGATTTTTGGACGGGCTCAGCTTCTGCATTCTCATGGCGATGCCATTCAGTGCCGTCAGCATCGCCGGATCCGTTGTCGTTCCGATCATGGACATCGCGGACTTATGGGCCTCGGCCGGATCGTAATTGGCCTTCAAGGCCTGCTTGTTGACGGCATCGAAAATGACCTGACCGCCGGTATCGCTTCCGGCACGAGCCGAATAAGCATCGATTTGCCGTTTGCGTTCCATAGCCCCGCCGACCGATTCCTTGAAGATCGGAGCGATTGCGTCATACGCTCCCTTAAGCGCAGAGCCCAAACCTTTCCCCGGAGATGATGCCCCGCTGCCCGAGCTCGAGACATCAGTCGCCAGCTTGATCTTGAACGGCCCGGAATCCAGCGCAGCTTGAATTTGCGAACGCAGCGCAGCCCCGTCGATACGGATCCGGACCCCGTTCAGAACGAGGTTGCTTTTATTCATCGCGATGATCCGCTTCTGCACCGAATTGAGCTGCCGCGAGGCCGAATCGGTCCGAATCCGAACATCCAGCGGTTTTCCCAGCTTGGCCTGAAGCTTGTCCGTCAGCTTGATCGTCTGCTCCAGCGCTTTGTTCACCTGCCTTAGGCCGGCGGAGAACCGGTCGTAAAGCACCAATGTCGCCTGCAAAGTCGCCATTTCATTCCTCCTTTCCTTGCCTCTAACGCCTGCGGGAACCGGCGGACGACTGGAGCCGCGATCTCTTCTCGGCTTCCAGACGTACCCGCACCATCCCGATCAGAGCCCCTTTTTGCCGCGCGGACAGCGCGGCGAATTCCCAGGGCATCAGATTGTATTCATTGAGGGCGAAGTAGGCGTAGTTCCATTCCGCGTCGCCCTCGTCGATCAGTTTTTTACTTCATCGGAAATCTCGCTGACATCGCGGTCGAAGCCGTTGATTTCCTGCACCTTGGCCGCCAGATTGGCGAACTCTCCCGCGAGCAGCATTTTGCGCACGACGGCGGATGCGCCGCGTACGCCGTAGGATTGCTGCAGCTCGGCGTCGTTCAGGTCGGGATAGACGACGCATGCGGCGACCATTCGGCCCAGGTAGGCGTTGTAGTCGAGCTCGGGCACGCCCGAGCTCCCCTTTCCTTTAGTCCGCTTGGTCGAGGCGCCGCGAATCTCTTCATTGAGCTCTTCGGAGATCGCGCGCAGCTTCCAGGCGGCCGGACGCCCGGAGGCGTCCAGAAAACGGTCCGAGACGACAACATCCTGCGGCTCCGCCTGTACGGCGTTGTCCGCGAAAAACATTTTCATGCTCATGGTTCATTCCTCCTTGGGTTAGCCCGGAATCGGGTCGGTGAATTTGTCGGTGATGAGAACGTTGTGGAACGTGAACGGCACTTCCTCATCCAGCGCGTCGGACTCCACGTCGAGAGCAGCCATGACGATTTCGTCGAGATTGACGCCGATCAGAGAGACAACCTGCTTGCCGATGGCAGAAGCCGGATCCTCATTGGCGACGGTGATGTCGAAGTAGGTATCGACGCCCGTTTGAATATATTTCTGCATCATCTCGCGGAAACGGGAAGTGACATAATAGATCGTCATCGTGCCGGTGCCTTCCCAGCCGGTCGCTTTTTTCTGCGTGTTGCGGTTGCCGAGCGTCTTGATGTCGGCCTTGTTTTTCTTCGCCGTGGCACGCAGGTTTTTGACAAAGAACATTTCGACATTCTGCCCGTCGATCGTGGCAAATGCCGTGCCCGAATATCCGGAAAGAGTGTCCCCGGCTCTCAGAAAAGGAGTCGTCATTTTACTTCACCTGAACTTTCATATAGATTTTTTCAATCGAGTCGACCGGCTGAATCGCGGCATTCACAACGACCGTATCCGGCTCCGCTCCCTGCGACACGCTGATGTCCTGGCCGGGATCGAAATTCTGGATGGCGCCGATAGCCTGATATTGATCCATCAGCTTCACGCAGTCCTTGCGGAATAGGGAGCGGCCGTTGTCGTTGTTGGCCATTTTCCCGATATAGAAATTCTCGAACGTGTTCTTGAAATCGTTGGCCAAGCCATCCAGCACGCGCAGCGCCGCATTCTTGCCGAACACCTTGCCCTTCAGGGCCGTCGGCGAGTGGTAGGAGTTGATATCCTGCTCCACCACGACGCCGCCTCCCCGTGCCGTGAACAGGAACTCGCCTCCCTGCAGGGCGGCGATCGTCGCCGAGTTCGTAATGCGAGGAGCCGCATCGACCGCACCCTCATAACGGGAATAAGTCAGCGATTCATTCGCCGCTGCTGCAGCCGTAGCGGCTGCTACCCATACCGCGGTCTGTCCGGCGGTGAGCACGGTGCCGTTGTCCAGCTTGACGCCGTTCTTGACGCTGATGACGCCTTCGTCATTGGCCGTCGTGTAATTTTCCAGCACGGTCTGGATCTTGCGTCCCTCATCCTCGCGCATGCGGCTGACGAAGGCGGCAAAGAGCCCTTTAATGACGGCATCGGTACCCGTGTAAACGACCGTATTGAAATCCTGCAGCTCGATAGCGGCAAGGAAATCCGTATAATTCTGGTTCGTCACCGTTCCATCGGCGCCGCCGGTCAGAGGCGCTCCCGCTGTCGCCGCCAGCTCGCCCGTTCCGCTCCAGACGATCCAATCGGTCGCCGCCAGACCGGCGATGTTCGCCACCGTCTGCTTGTTCACCGCGACGCCTTCGAGCATCGTCGTCACATCGAATTGGCCGGCCTTGTCCACGCTCGCGGCAATGACAATCGACAGAGCGTTGCCTCGGACGCCGGCATATTTGGCTGTAGCGGTCAGCGTGCCGCTCGTCGCCTTGGCAGCTGTTCCTCCATTCAGTCGGTACAGCAGCAGCCGGCTGGCGCGCTTGAACGCCTCGCGGACCAGCAGCATTTCCGGAGCCGCCAAGCTGTAGCCGAGCTTCGCCGTCGTATCCTCTCCCGCATCGAGAACCGTCAGCGCGCTCGGAGCTCCCCAAGACAGCGGCAGCGCCAGCGCCACCGTTCCCCGTTCTCCGAGAACAACCGGAGCCCCGCTCGTTGCGAAGTTGATATAGACGCCCGGCCTTACCTTGTTCATTGCTGTAAATGTGCCTCCTGCCATGTTATACGGCCTCCCTTTTCATGAATTCGTCCACTTTCTCCGCTACCTGCTCTTTCGTATAAGACGCTCCGTCCTCCAGCAGCACGGTCAGCAGATCGCGCAGCGGGAAGTAGAGCTCGCTGGCCAAAAGCTGTTCCTTGCCATAGACAGCCTGTTCCTCAGGCATGCCGCTTTCTTCCTTCGTTTGTCGGGCCAATCGGCTCAACCTCCTCCATTAATTTGTGCATCATGATGCCCGGCTCTTGCTGCACCCCGCCGTAGGAAACGTAGGCCGCCTTTGCATAAAGCATCCCGTCGACCAGCTCGTGGCTGATGCCGCTCCCTCTGGCAGCCGTCCCATCCGGCAGCATCACCAGGTCCAGCAGCCGGTAAAGCGAATCCGCCGGCGTCGCCGCCAACGCGCCTTCGGCCGGCCGGTGGGCGACGAGAAGAGTGTCCGATTGCCGGTACCGGCCTCCGAGCTGATGCTGACGGCTTCCTGCCAGGAGCCTCACCTCGAAATACGCCTCCGCGGCTGGAGGCCCGCCGCCCGGCTCCTCCCCGTTGATGACGGGAACGCCGGGAAACTCGGCTTGCAGCGAGCGGGAGACGGCCATCGCCACTTGTTTCATCGCTGTCATCGTCCCGCTCCCCCCTTGCCGCTGAGCATGGCATCCAGCGCTTGTCCAAGCGTTGCCGGCCATTCCCTTTCCAGCCGGGACATCGCCAGCGCCAGCATGAACCGCCCTTGCTGCCGGCCTCCTCCGTCGCGGCTCCCGTATTCGAGCTTCGCCGCCGCAGGATCGGGGTGGTAGACATCCACGCTCATCAGCGCTCCGCCCGTCTTGACGGGGCCGGTTTTCCAGCCGCGGCGGCTGCCCGCCCATAAGGGAGGAGTATGCTCCGCAGCCATGGCGGCCAGCTTGCCGGCCTCCTCGGCCAGCACTCGTCCCATCAGCGCGGGCCACTCCTTCTCCAAATCCTTCAACCGCTTCCGGAGATTCTCCGGATCGTCTACGGTTATCGCGCCCATTACGGACACGGCCATTCCTCCTTTCGTCCAGCTCTCGCATCATCAGGCTTGCATGAAAACGAAAGGAAGCCGTCCTGTATGCCGGACGGCTTCTCTCTTTCATCGTTCCTGATACTAGCATATTAGCACGGACAAACCCGCCTCAAAGGCTCATATCCGTCTCATTCCCGTCTCATTCCCGTCTCAACACCGTCTCATCCCGATTCAAGTCCGCAAGTTCCGCCTGTCGAGTGCAATGAAAAAGGCAAGCTCCGCGATTCGGAAGCTTGCCTTGGTTGTTCCTTTTCCTCTCCTCCAGATTCCCCTCACCCCCGCTGCCACTCCAGCACCCGAAGGAACATCCTTGCCGCCTGCGGCTTCCAGCGAAAGAAGGTCGGCCTCGATACACATAAAGCGATGGCCGCGGAATCCGCCGTTCTTTGCTCCAGGTAATACAGCCGGATGAGCTGGCCGAAGCCGTCCCGCTCCTCCTCCACAAGACGGACCGCTTCATCCGTCTGCTCCTTTTCCTCCAGCAGCGCCTGCAGCTTCGTCATTCTTTCGATCACGGCATCGTAATCCCCTTGCCTCCCGGCTCTCGCTTCGACCACCTTCTCGACCTTGCCTCTCAGCTCACGCAGCAGCCTGTCGTCCTCCAGATCGGCGCCCTTTTTCGGAATGGCGGCCAGCTGAGCTTTCGTACCCGCCGGGTACTTGTCCAGGTAAGCGTGGGCAACGGTCTCCAGCTTCTGCTCATGTGCGTTCAAATACATATAGGAAGGCATAGGACGGAGACGCTTGTGCAAATCTTGAAGCTGATCCTCCTGATTGAGCCGGCTGACCGTCATGCCGCCTCCAATCGAGTAATTGCCGAGAGCCTTCGCTTGAACGCCGATCGCGCGGTATCGCTTGGCCGCATCGCGGACGAGGCTTTCGACCTGCTTGTTGTCCAGCTCCTCGACCAGCTCCTCGATCGTTTTGCGGGGGGCCGCGGATGCCGGCATCATTTCACGCTGTCTTCCAATCTCCATCTGTCATCCTCCTTGGATATAGCTAAAATTATATTTGAGTTATTTTCGGGTGAAGCCTCTCTCCTCACATCCGGCTTGTGCTTTGGACGTTTTGCTTTTATAATCGAGCCTAGAAGTAAAATATAATTTGAGCGAAATCGATGAGCTTTCCTTGTTTTCCCGTTTTCATCGTCATTATAAACCATATGCCCCTGCATACATTCAGACCGTCCAAATGCTGGTTATCCACGAAATGTATCCCTACTATAGCACTCAAATTATATTTGGGCAATAGCTGAAAAAGGATCGAACGGAGGTCGCAGACATGTCATTAGGCAAACGAATCCGGGAATACCGGATCAAACGAGGATTGACGCAAATGCAGCTTGCCGTCAGGCTTCAAATGACGGAAGCCAATATTTCCAGTTATGAACGGGACAAGAGCGCTCCGCCGAGCGACAAGCTTAACCAGCTCTCCGATATTCTCGGCGTTTCTTCCGATTATTTGCTCGGACGGTCAATGGGCCGCTTCGACGCCGGTCCTGCAGGAGATTCCGGAGACAGGGCAGCTTCGGATGGCAGTCTGCGGACCAGCGAATTTAGCGATGAAGAGATTCTGACGCTTGCCGCCCACCGGGTCGGCCATGAAGGTCCGCTGTCCAGCCAGGAGCTGGAGCAGATCAAGCTGGCGGTGCGCATCGCCTTGTCCAAAAAATAGCATTCGGTTTAGGAGAGAGGGTTCATGACGAAATATGAAAGCCTGCTGCGGGAAACGCCCGTCTTTCTGAGTGAAAAGGCCGATTTGCCGGAAGAAATCAAGGGACTCTATATCGAGAGCAGATCCAGCCAGGCCATCCTGCTGAACCGGAACATCCCCACCGCAGCCGAGAAGGGCTGCATTCTCGCCGAGGAGCTGGGGCATTATCATACCACGGCAGGCGACATCACCGATCAGTCCAAGCTGGTCAACCGCAAGCAGGAAAAGAGAGCCCGCAACTGGGCTTACGAGAAGCTGATTCCTTTACCCGACTTCGTCGACGCCTACCGGGCGGGCTGCCGCAATGCATTCGAGATTGCGGATTATTTGGAGGTAACGGAGGAGTTCCTCGGGAGATCGATCATCCATTACCAGGAAAAATACGGACAGATGGTCATGCTGGGCAGCTGCTGCCTCTATTTCGACCCGCTGGGCATAGCGGAAATGTTCGGGAAATGAACTCTCTTCCGAGAAGCAAGCAGACAACGTCGTCCTGGAATCGACCGGCGTCCTTCAGAAGTCCCGCATTTATGAGATGAGCTTCAACAAAACGTTCCGGGAGACGCTCGGCTTCCTGATCGTGCGCGACAACGCGCATCAGAACGCATTCGCCAAGGCGCTCGAGACGCTCGGCGTCAGCTGGGGCAAGCTGTTCCCGGTGCCGAATTACGATCTCGACAAGTATCCGGAATGCCGGAAATACGTGGAGATGGGTTTCCACAACGCCCAATTCAACTGCCGCCTAGACGATACCCGCATCGGGGAATCTTCAGCGGCCAGACCCCGAGCCGCAGCGGCGGCGAGCTGCAGGTCACGCCTCCACCGCTAGGTTATCCGGTTCCGTGCAACCCGGACATGCCGAACGAGCATGCTCCGGGATTTACGGAAATGAGCAACTGAATGCGCAAATAGAGCAGGCGCCCCAAATGGGGCGCCTGCTCTATTTGTGCTAAGCACGGGGAGAATGGCTTGAGCGGATTAACCGATCGAGCCTTCCATCTCGAACTTGATGAGACGGTTCATCTCGACCGCATACTCCATCGGCAGTTCCTTCGTGAACGGCTCGATGAAGCCCATGACGATCATCTGCGTCGCCTCGGCTTCAGTCAGACCGCGGCTCATCAGGTAGAAGAGCTGGTCCTCGGATACTTTGGAGACGGTCGCTTCATGCTCGAGCGTCACGTTGTCGTTCATGATCTCGTTGTACGGGATCGTGTCGGACGTGGACTGATTGTCGAGAATGAGCGTATCGCATTTGATGTTGGCTTTGGCGCCTTCGGCATTGCGTCCGAAGGAGGTCAGGCCGCGGTAGGATACTTTGCCGCCGTGCTTGGAGATCGACTTGGAGACGATCGTCGACGTCGTGTCCGGAGCAAGGTGGATCATCTTCGCGCCGGCATCCTGATGCTGGCCTTTGCCTGCGACGGCGATGGACAGAACCATGCCTTTCGCTCCGCGTCCCTTCAGGACGACAGCCGGGTATTTCATCGTCAGCTTGGAGCCGATGTTGCCGTCGACCCACTCCATCGTGGCGTTCTCTTCAGCAACGGCGCGCTTGGTGACGAGGTTGTAGATGTTCGGAGCCCAGTTCTGGATCGTCGTGTAGCGGACGCGGGCGTTCTTCTTCACGATGATCTCGACGACCGCGCTGTGCAGCGAGTTCGTGCTGTAGACCGGAGCCGTGCAGCCCTCGACGTAGTGCACGAAGCTGTCTTCGTCGGCGATGATCAGCGTGCGCTCGAATTGGCCCATGTTCTCGGAGTTGATGCGGAAGTAAGCCTGCAGAGGCACCTCGCATTTGACGCCTTTAGGAACATAGATGAAGCTGCCGCCGGACCATACCGCGCTGTTCAGCGCAGCGAACTTGTTGTCCGCCGGAGGAATGACCGTGCCGAAGTGCTCGCGGAAAATCTCGGGATGCTCGCGGATAGCGGAGTCCGTATCCATGAAGATGACGCCCTGCTTCTCGAGGTCTTCCTGCATGCTGTGGTAGACGACCTCGGATTCGTACTGGGCGGATACGCCGGCGAGGAACTTCTGCTCGGCTTCCGGAATGCCCAGCTTGTCGAAAGTCTCCTTGATTTCCTGCGGCACTTCTTCCCATGTCTTGCCCTGCTTCTCGGAAGGCTTGACATAGTACTGGATATCGTTGAAATCAAGATCGTCCATGTTGCCGCCCCATGTCGGCATCGGCATTTTGTTGAACTGCTCCAGGGACTTGAGGCGGAATTTAAGCATCCATTCCGGCTCGCCTTTCATTTCGGAGATCGTACGGACGATTTCCGGGGTCAGGCCTTTGCCCGACTGGAAAATGGATTTGTGCTCGTCGCGGAATCCGTATTTATATTCTTCCATTTCCGGCATCGATTTTGCCATGGTTTTCACGCTCCTTGTTATGGGATTGGAACTCCCCATTGCACAGTATTCACTCCGAAACCAATGATTCTTCCAATCGCTGTTGCTCCCAGATTTCTTTCATCATCAACTGACAGTTGGAATCCGGGAACAAAGGCGACCGCTTGCCGACACTTCCTTTGCGCTATTGCTGCAAAGAATCAATGGAGTTGTCGGACTTGCGCTTCTCCAGAATTCATCGCTTTCTGCGTTATCCTGCTTAACGGAAAGTCACCAACCAAAACCGTCGCAGAAGCGACGGACTGCAATCAAGCCTACTTGCCCTGAGCCTCGACGCCCTTGCGCAGGGCGTTCCAGGCCAGGGTGGCGCACTTGATGCGCGCCGGGAATTTGTTCACGCCCGACAGGGACTCTATATCTTCAAGCTCCTCGAATTCCACCGGCTCGCCCTTCATGAGAGAGGAGAACCTGTCGGCCATGGCGTAAGCCTCTTCAAGCGTGCGGCCCTTGACCGCCTCCGTCATCATGGAAGCCGAGCTCATGCTGATGGAACAGCCTTCTCCGGTGAACTTCGCCTGCTTGACCACGTCTCCTTCCAGCTGGAGCTGGAGAGAAATGCGGTCGCCGCAGGTCGGATTGTTGAGGTTGATCGTAACGGCGTCTTCGTCCATCGTACCACGGTTGCGCGGGTTTTTATAGTGATCCATGATGACCCTGCGGTACAAATCATCCAATTGCATGTCCGAAGAACTCCTTTGTCCGCAGCAGGGAAGCCGCCAGAGCGTCGACATCCTGCTCGGTATTGTACAGATAGAAGCTTGCCCTCGCAGTGGCCGATACATCCAGCCAGCGCATCAGCGGCTGGCAGCAATGGTGGCCGGCCCGCACGGCGATGCCTTCGGAGTCGAGCGCCGTCGCCACGTCATGCGGATGCACGTCGTCGAGATTGAACGTAATCAGGCCGACGCGGCCCTCGCGCGGACCGTAGATCGTAATGCCGTCGATCTCCGACAGCTTGCCGTAGGCATAGGCCGCAAGCTCCTTCTCGTGACGGTCGATGTTGTCGAGGCCGATCTCCTCCAGGAAGTCGATCGCTGCCGCAAGGCCGATCGCGCCTGCGATGATCGGAGTGCCGGCCTCGAAGCGCCAAGGAATGTCTTTCCAGGTGGAATCCTGCAGGTCGACGAAGTCGATCATTTCGCCGCCGAATTCAATCGGCTCCATGTTCTCCAGCAGCGACTTGCGCCCGTAGAGCGCTCCGATGCCGGTAGGCCCGCACATTTTGTGCCCGGAAAGGGCATAGAAGTCACAATCGAGCGCCTGCACGTCGATCTTCATGTGCGGCGTGCTCTGCGCGCCGTCGACGACCATCACGGCGCCGCTGCGATGCGCGATCTCGGTGATTTCCTTGATCGGATTGATGACGCCGAGCACGTTGGAGACGTACATGACGGATACGATCTTGGTACGGTCCGTGATCGTCTTCTCCACGTCCTCGAGCGAGATCGAGCCGTCCGGCTGCAGCGGAATATACTTCAGCACCGCGCCGGAGCGCTTGGCCGCCTGCTGCCATGGAATCAGATTGCTGTGATGCTCCATCGGCGTAATGACGATCTCGTCGCCTTCCTCCAATACGGACGGGGCATATCCCGACGCGACCAGATTCAGCGCGGAAGTCGTGCCGCGTGTGAAGATGATCTGCTCCGGCGAAGGAGAGCCGATGAACTCCGCGACGCGCGCCCGGGCGCCTTCGTAGGCGTCCGTAGCACGGGAGCCCAGCGTATGGACGCCGCGATGCACGTTGGAGTTGTCATACTCGTAATACCGCTTGACGGCCTCAATGACGGAACGCGGCTTCTGGGAAGTCGCCGCGCTGTCGAGGTAAACGAGCGGATGCCCGTTCACCTCTTGATGAAGAATCGGGAACTGCTTCCTGATCTCCTCGATATTCATTAGGCGTTCAGCTTCCTTTCGAGCAGTTGCTGCAGCTGCTCGCGGACCGCGTCGATCGGAATTTCAGTTACAACCGGCGCCAGGAATCCGTAGATGATGAGCCGTTCTGCATCCTGCTTGGAAATGCCCCGGCTCATCAAGTAGTAGACCTGCTCGGGGTTGACTTGCCCTACGCTGGCCGCGTGGCCTGCCGTTACGTCATCCTCGTCGATGAGAAGGATCGGGTTCGCGTCTCCTCGTGCTTTCGGATTCAGCATGAGAACTTTCTCCGTCTGAACGCCGTTGGCTTTGGTCGCGCCCTTCTCGATCTTGGTGATGCCGTTGATGATCGCCGTCGCTTCGTCTCTCATGACGGCGCGGGTGACCATGTTGCTGTCGGAGTTCAGGCCGAAATGCTTCGCCTGAGTCGTCAGGCTCATGCGCTGCTTGCCCGCGCCGATGCTGACGACGGCCGCATCCGAGGAGGAGCCGTTGCCCTTGAGGACGGACAGCGTGTCGGACATGACATTGCCGTCGTTGAGATCGCCGATCACCCATTGGATGCGCGCGTCGTTCTCAAGCACCGCACGGCGTACGGACATGTCGATCACGTTGGAGCCCAGCTGGTGGATCGAAGCGAAGTCGACGTGGGCGCCGGCTTCAACGAAGATCTCCACCATGGAATGGTGGACCGCGTCGGCTCCTCCGCCTACGGTAAGAGCGTTGTCGACATAAGTCACGCGGCTGTGGCGCTCGGCCACGATGACGATATGCGGAGCGAACGATACCGATGCATCCTCGTTGTAGAAGAGGGCCTGCAGCGGAACCTCGACCTCGACATTTTTCGGCACGTACAGGAATACGCCGCCGTTCCACAGCGCCGCGTGCAGCGCCGTCAGCTTGTTCTCGTCCTTGGCGATCGCCTTGAACAGGTATTTTTGCAGCAGCTCGGAATGCTCGGAAGCAGCCGTCTCGAGATCCGTGAAGATGACGCCTTTGGCAGCCAGCTCCTCCGGCAGGCGGCGCAGGACATTGCCCGATCCGCGCTGCACCAGCAGCGCCTGCGCGCCGGCTACGAGCGATGCCGCTTGCTCAGGCAGCTCGTTCTCGGAAGCAAGCGGCGTGGTTTGGCCATGCTGGCCAAGCGCGCCGAGATTCCAGCGGTCGATGCGTGTCTTCTCCGGCTTCGGCCATTCCAGGCTTGCCGACAGCTCGGCCGCTTCGCCGCGCAGGGCGGTCAGCCATGCCGGCTCGCCCTTGCCGCGGGATACTTCTTCCGCATATGCCCGTTCAACGGGGTTCGATACTTCTGTGCTCATCTGGTTCCCTCCCGTCTTAGGCTTGGCCGACTGTTTCGTCTTCGATGCCAAGCTCAGCCTTAACCCAGTCATAACCTTCCGCCTCGAGACGCTCAGCCAGCTCAGGACCGCCGGATTTGACGATGCGGCCTTGCATCATGACATGCACGAAGTCAGGCTTGACATAGTTCAGCAGGCGCTGGTAGTGAGTGATGACCAGGAAAGCGCGGTCCTCGGAACGCATCGCGTTGACGCCTTGCGCGACGATCTTCAGGGCATCGATGTCGAGGCCGGAGTCGATTTCGTCCAGGATGACGACCTTCGGATCCAGCAGCATCATCTGCAGAATCTCGTTGCGCTTCTTCTCGCCGCCGGAGAAGCCTTCGTTGAGGTAGCGGTGGGCGAACTCGGGGTTCATGTCCAGCTCTTTCATCTTGCCTTCCATCTGGCGGATGAACTTGATGAGGGAAATCTCGCTGCCTTCCTCGCGGCGGGCGTTGATCGCGCTGCGCAGGAAGTCGGAGTTCGTCACGCCGGAAATCTCGCTCGGGTACTGCATCGCCAGGAACAGGCCTGCGCGGGCGCGCTCGTCCACGGCCATTTCCATGAGATCCTCGTCGTTCAGCGTCGCGGTGCCTTCGGTCACTTCATACTTCGGATGCCCCATGAGAGCGGAAGCCAGCGTACTTTTGCCCGTTCCGTTCGGTCCCATGATCGCGTGGATTTCTCCACCCTTCATGCTGAGGTTGATGCCTTTGAGAATTTCCTTGCCTTCGATCGTTGCCTTGAGTCCGTCAATGACGAATTGCGTTGCCATCTTTGAAATGCTCCCTTCAAATATGAGTACTTCCGGCGACGGTGTACCGCCTGGCGGATTCCGCCGTGGAAGCTGTCTGCTTTGCGAGTCTCCGGGAGCAATTGCGCCCGAAGGTCATTCTCAGTCGTTCTCAATAATAATTTTAGTATAAAACTCGTTATAAATCAATTAATCTCGGCCGCTCCGAGCAAGCTGCGGATTTCCATTCTCATTCGGTTAAACTCCTCGTCTCCAAGCACAGGCTCCGAATGATCGGCTCCAAGCCCCCCAGGCAAGGAAATCCACGACTTGCAGCCGGTGAAAGCCGGCTCCATCGGCAGCCGCAGCGGCTGCCTCAGCTTGTACACCCGAAGCAGCAGCACATGCAGCGGATCCCGCTTCTTCCATTTCAAGCGTTCCTCGGCAAAGGAATCCGTCCAGATATGCCTCTCCCTGATCCGCTCCAGAATGCCCGGGTCCGTAACCGGAATATCCTCGACCGCATGAGCCCAGCTCGATATCGACACCGCGCCCGCATCCGGACCGTCCCATTCTCCGAGCACTTCGTCCAGAATCGGGCGGGCTTCCTCCTTGAGAAGCTCCGGCCGCTGATGCTCATAAGCCGGGAGCAGATAAAAATCCGGCCGCTCCAGCCGGAAATGGCGGGTCTCCTCGGCGATGCCGCCCTTGCGCAGGACGACGATCTGGCGCCCTTCCTCGAGCGCCCGGACCGCGACGGCCCATTCCTTCAGCGCGGCGGCTCCTGCGCCGGCTCCATCAGGTACGTTCACTTCGGCCACACATCCTTTCACCCGTCAAGCATATTCGCCCCATTATATCAAACGAGCCTATTTCAAGTCTAAAAAAGATGGGCTATAATTAGAGCTTATGTAGAACAAGAGCCTGGCGTACGCACGCGGCCGCAAGCGATTCTCATGAATTGTTCCTTCTTTTATTATGCTACCCATGAAAGGTGGAAATCACTAATGCCAGCATATCATCCCTACAGCGAGGCGGAAGCGGTCGAGCTCGCCCGCACGGTGGAAGGAGTCTTCGCTCCCGGAGCGGAGCTGGAATGCACCGAGATCGGCGACGGCAACCTGAACCTCGTCTTCCATATTACCGAGCCTGCGACCGGCAAGGGGCTTATCGTGAAGCAGGCGCTGCCTTATGTCAAAGTGTTCGGCGAGTCCTGGCCGCTGTCGGTCGACCGCGCGCGGATCGAAGGCGAAGCCCTCAAGATCCAGCACAGCCTGGCGCCTGAGCTGGTGCCGCAAGTCTACTTCACCGACCAGGAGCAGGCCATCACCGTCATGGAAGACCTCAGCAGCCATGTCATCATGCGCAAAGGGCTGATGGAAGGCACGCTGTATCCGCGATTCGCGAGCGACATCTCCACCTTCCTCGCCCAGACGCTGTTCTTCACCTCGGATCTGGGCATGAGCCAGCAGGAGAAGAAGCTGCGCCAGCAGTCGTTCGTCAACGTGGAGCTGTGCCAGATCACGGAAGACCTCATCTTCGACGAGCCTTACCGCGAGCATGAGCGCAACAACTATGAGGATTCGATCGCCGACGAGGCGCTGGCGCTCCGCACGGACGCCGCGCTCCATCTGGAAATCGCCGTATTGAGGGAGAAGTTCCTCACGCGCGGAGAGGCGCTGCTTCACGGAGACCTTCATACCGGCAGCATCTTCGCCCTGCCCGACTCCACCAAGGTCATCGACCCCGAGTTCGCCTTCTACGGCCCGATGGGCTTCGATATCGGCGCAGTCATCGCGAACCTGCTGCTGAACTTTGCCGGACAGGAGCACTGGAGCCCGGAGGCGGATTCCCGCAAGCAGTACCGGGAATTCCTGACGGAGACCGTTCGCGGCGTATGGACTCAGTTCGCCGCCAAGTTCCGCACGCTGTGGGACGAGCATGGCAAGGATCCCGTCTTCTCCGTAGCGGAGGGCTTCCAGGATCTCTATATGAACCGCCTGCTGCAGGATACGGCCGGATTCACCGGCGCCAAGATGGTCCGCCGCGTCGTCGGGTTCGCCCATGTCGCCGATCTCGACGCGATTCCGGACGACGCCGTCCGCGAGCGCGCGAAGCGGATGGCGCTGGCGATCGGCAAGGAGCTCATCAAGCGCCACCGCACCATCGCCTCGATCGAGGAAGTCATCGACATCGCACTTACGGCATCCGCGCGCTAGGCGCGGACCGCCTAACGACACCTTGCCCGGAAGCCGGCTCCGCCGGCACGATCGCCGGACAGGCATAATGAACGGAGGAACCATCATGACCGACAGCGCAGCCGCCTACCCCGGCCTGCAATCCCTCATTTGGGCGGGAAGCCAGCTTCAGCTGCTTGACCAGCGCCTGCTTCCGGAGGAGACCGTCTATCTTCCCTTGACGGATGCCGAAGGCGTCTGGGAAGCGATCCGACATATGAAAGTAAGGGGAGCCCCCGCCATCGGCATCGCCGCCGCCTACGGGCTTGTGCTCGGCAGCGGACTGCCCGGCCAGCCCTTCCAGGCGGAGGACAGCCTCGCCGCCTGGCTTGGCCGCGTAAACGAGAAAGCCGGTTATCTGGCGACGAGCCGCCCCACGGCCGTCAACCTGTTCTGGGCGCTGGACCGCATGAAAGCACGCGCGGCGGAGCTGGCCCAAAGCGCCGTCACCCTCGATGAGGCCAAGCAAAGCCTGCTCGATGAGGCGATCGCCATCCAAAGCGAGGACGAGGCGACGAACCGGATGATCGGCGAGCATGCGCTGGAGCTCATGCGCGACGGCATGGGCGTTCTGACCCACTGCAACGCGGGCGGGCTAGCCACAGCGAAGTACGGCACGGCGCTGGCTCCGTTCTACCTCGCTCAGGAGCGCGGAATCTCGCTCAAAGTATTTGCGGACGAGACTCGTCCCGTCCTCCAGGGAGCGCGGCTGACCGCGTTCGAGCTGCAGCAGGCGGGCGTCGACGTGACGCTGATCTGCGACAACATGGCCGGCATGGTCATGAGCAAGGGCTGGATCGACGCCGTCATCGTCGGCACCGACCGCGTCGCCGCCAACGGCGATGTCGCCAACAAGATCGGCACGTACAGCGTCGCTGTGCTCGCCAAGGCGCATGGAATTCCTTTCTATGTCGCCTGCCCTCTCTCCACCATCGATCTCGGCACGCCTACCGGAGCGGAGATTCCGATCGAAGAGCGCCACGCGGAGGAAGTGACCGAGGGCTTCGGCAAGCGCACCGCCCCTCATGGCGTCAAGGTGTACAACCCGGCCTTCGATGTGACGCCTGCCGAATACGTCACCGCCATCATTACCGAAAAAGGCGTCATCCGGCCGCCCTACGGCGAAAACCTCAAAAAGCTGTTCGAGGAGCTCCGCCAGGGATAAGGCCCCATCCAGCAGCAAGCCGCCATGGAGATTTCCATGGCGGCTTTTTGTGCCCGGCCCTGAGCGGCATGGAACGGCTGCGGGATGAAAGCCGCTCAAATCCCATGCATCGCTTCCCCAGCCTCAGGCTCCGCTTCCGGTCGGCGGACTCCCTCACTCGTCATTGCCCGTCCGCTCCCCGTCCAGCGGCAGCCTGACGACGATCGTCGTTCCTTTGTTCTCCTCGCTGTGCACGGCGACCGTGCCGCCATGGTTTTCGACAATCTTTTTGCTGACCATGAACCCGAGGCCGGTCCCTTTCTCCTTGGTCGTATAGAACGGCTGGCCGAGCCTCTCCAGCAAATGGGCCGGAATGCCGCAGCCCTCATCGATGAAACTGACCATCACGCCTCGTCCGGATGGATTCATCCGGGCGTCGATTATCAGGCTGCCGCCTCTCGGCATCGCCTCGATCGCATTTTTGATCATGTTGATGCACACCTGCTTCAGCTGGTTTTCCTCGCACATGATCATCATTTCCTCGTCGCTGAAGGAAGTGACGATCTGCACGTCGTTCAGGATTGCCTGCCCGTTCAGCAGCGTGACGACATCCTCCAGCAGAAGCCTTATATCCTTCGCTTCAAAGTGGACCGCCTGAGGCTTGGCCAGCATGAGCAGCTCGCTGAGAATCTGCTCGATTCGGCGGATTTCCGAAGCCATGATTTCATAGAAATAATCCCGTTTCTCCGTGCTTCCGGACTGAAGGAGCTGAAGGAAGCCCTTGAGCGCCGTGACCGGATTGCGGATCTCATGGGCGATGCCGGCCGCCAGCTCCCCTGCGATCGACAGCTTCTCCGAGCGGATCAGCAGCTCCTGGGCTTGCATTCTCTCGGTAATGTCGCGGATGATGACAGCCCGGCCCCTGATCCTGTCCTCGGAGTCGTGCAGCGGAAAGCTGGACACCATGACATGGAGGCGGACGCCGGCTTTGGTGACACGCTCCGATTCGTATCCCTCGATGCTTCCCCCGGCGGCAATGATCGATTTATTGCGCCGCACCTCGAAGGTTCTCTCGTCCGGGAGCAGAGGCATCGCATGGCTGGGAATCCCGACCAGCTCATCCTTGGTCCAGCCGAATGTCGTCTCGAAAGCCTGGTTGACGCTGACGGCCAGATCATGGTCGTCCAGAATAAGCACCGGGTCCAGGTTCCGGGTAATGAAGGACTCCAGCTGATGCTTCGTCGCCAGCAGCTGGCTCCGCATCAGGCTCGCTTCCTGCTTGCTGCGGTCCATGTCGAGCTGATGCTCGTTCTGTACGGCCAGGGACGGGTATATGTCGGAGCGCCGCAAGTACAGGCTGGACGCGACGAATTCCTCGTCGGTCATATGATATTCATGGCTCCGCAGCAGCGCAAGCTGGAAGGCGGCCGATATTTGCCTGCCGTCATAGGCGCATACGGAGATCAGCCCGTTTCCGTCTACGCATTCATCCGCCAAATGTTCCATGGCGTCGAGCTCGCAGCTGATCTCCTGCACATCCTTGAGCGGAATATTGCCCCATGTACGCAGCAACAGGCCGTGTTTCTGATAGGCTTCCACGGCGCGGGAAAATCTCTCCATGAAGATGCCGCTCCGAAACCCTCCGTCCATCCGGTACAGCTCTTCCCGATCGATATGTTGGACAAGGGCAAGCTGGCTCTCATCCATCTGGCGGGAGAGCAGCTTGCGGATGGTTTGATATCGCGTCACGGATTCGATGATTAAGGTCTGATGCCCCTGCTGGATTCCCATGCGGACAAATGCAACGGCGTTTTGGATGTATCGGTCCAAATTTTCATAAATGTATAAGATATGGCCGTGTCCCGAAATGCTCATCATCCCGCTCAACGGCACGTTGGAATTCGGAAGGATTGCAGAAAACCACTCTTCATTGGCAAATGGACGCATTCATTCTCCCTCCAGGAAATTGATTGTGTCTATTTCATCAACGAACGGATCAATCCCTCTAGCGGGACGGCCGATTTTCCAAAAAAACAACAAAAAAGGGCGGCATCCCCTCCGCCCTTCCTTGCCATCCTGCTTCATCCCCTGTTTTGGGAATGCGCCCGCCTTTCCGTCAAGCCAGCTGCCGGACGGCTTCGATTCCCTTCATGCCTACATAGAGGCCGGCTTCCCGAGCCGCCTCCGTCACCGATTCCAGCGGAGCGTCCAGCAGCTCTTCCAGCGTCCGGACGCCGACGGCGCGCGCAGCGACGACTCCCCGTTCCTTCAGCTTGGGGTTGCTGTCGAACAAAGCGACGTCGAGCGCTCCGCACATGATGTATCCTTTATCCGTCGTTACAGCGAGCAGCGTCGTCTTAGGCAGCTTCACCTCGATGCCGATCGCGGTTTTTCCGTCTCCGAGAGCAACCGGTACCATCTGCATCATGACAATGGGCCACCTCCCTTCTCAGCACTTCCGTATTGTATGCGCGGCGTGTCGGGGAAGGTGAATGCCGGATCTTCGACTATGGCGGCGTCGACAGCCGAGGCCGCCGTCAACAGAGCAGCAGCGGCCTCGATCATAGGGAAAGCAGGGAATCTATGGTTTAGTGGCGATCTCGGTTTGGGCGTCGGTCCAGACTTAGCGTCCCGCCACCCGGATACGGTTTTTGCCTTCGTTTTTGGCCTGGACCAAAGCCTCTCTGGCCTCTTTCATGAGCACCCCGCCCTCCAGGGAGGAATCCGCTAATTTCACCGATATGCCGATGCTGACCGTAATGAAGCCTCCGGCTTGCGATGGATCCCGAGGAATTTGCAGCGAGATGACATTGGTCCGGATTTGCTCGGCGAGAAGCAGAGCCTCGGCTTCTTCCGCCTCCAGCTTCATGACGAACGTCCCGCCGGTCAACCTGGCGATATTCGCTTCGCTGCGGTCCGCCAGCACGCTAAGGGCATCCCCGACCCACTGCAGGCATACATCTCCGTTTCGCAGACCCTGCAGCTTGTTGTACGTGCGGAAATCGTCGATGTCGATCAGAAGCAGCGCGACGGGCCTGCCCGACAGCAACGATTGCTCCCAATCCAGCTTGAGAGACTGCTCGAAGGAAGGGAGGTTCTGCATGTCCGTGAGCGGGTCGGTCGTCATGTACATCTGCAGCTGGTCCTGCGCGTCCGTGAACAGATCCGTCTCGGGAAGGGAGGAGCTTTCGCGGGCAATGACCATCATGGACGGCTGCCTGGAATGGACGACCGTCGCAAAGGTCAGATCCAGCAGGCGCAAGGCTCCGCCGCCCGCCCGGAATCGTCCCCGGCAGGTTTCCAGCTGCAGCGGATTTTGCTCCAGCCTCTCCAGTGCCGCCAGCAGTTCGGCCGGGTTCTCCGGACCCAGCGCCTCAATCAACGATGCGCCTCTGATTTCAGAGGCGCTGTCGAAGCCGAGCAGCCGCATCGCCTGATGGTTGCCGTACACGATCCTGCCTCCGGTCACGGTGAGGAAGGGAACCGGGGAATATTCCATCAGCTGAAGATAGCGCTCTTCATTTTCCCGCATGACCCTGGCGTTCTGCTCGGCCTGCTCCTCCGCGCGCGCCAGCTGCTCCTCGGCATGCCGAAGGGCGACGGCCTTGAGCTCGGGTAGGGCGCTCAGCTGGGACAGCTTCCAGGGCGCGGAAGTTCCTTGAACGACCTGCCGCCACTTCTCGAAGGACTTGCGGGGCGACAGACGGATGCCGTCATCGGTCCGGATGACCGACTTGGCGGGATCCCCCGCCCAATCGACCACCTGGATGAGCTCCGGCCGGAACCAGATGATATACTCCCGCATGTCCGGCGAGAGGGATAGGAACAGCGCTCCGGAAGCCTTTTCCCTGTATGCGGCAGCCGGACCGAATTCCTTGCTCAGCCGAGAGGTATGGTAGGTATAGTCCACGCTCTGCTTCTCCAGCCATTCCGCCAGCTCCCGCACATGGGACGGCAGCGGCGCATCGCCGAACAGCATCAACTGCCCGCGGAAGCTGACGGCCGCGCCTGTCGCGGACATCAGTCCGAGCAGGCTGTCCTTTTCCTTTTCCAGCCGCTGATGAAGCCTCAGCGGATCCTGGACGCCGATCAGGATCGAGGACAGCAGCGACGCGGAGGTCTTCAGCCGGAGCGCCTCCGAGTAGTCGTCCAGCTGCTGGCGCTGATACAGCTCATTGGAGAAGAAAGCCCCGAGAAAGTTGCACAGGCTGCGGATCCGGTGCGGGACGTACTTGGGAGAACGATGATGGCAGGTGATCAGCCCCCACAGCTCGCTGCCGTGAATCAGCGATATCGTGGTCGTAGCCCCTACGCCCATATTCTGCAAATATTCGATATGCAGAGGCGAAACGCTTCTGAGCACGGAGAGGCTGAGATTCAGCGGCTTGCCCGTAAGCGGATGCCCCGCCGGGATGATATCGACCGGCTTGTACCCTGCGTCCACGATGGTGCGGAGCCAATTGCGCAGGTACAGCTCTCTTGCCTGCCTGGGAATATCGGAGGCGGGATAATGATGGCCGAGAAAAGGCTCCATGTCCGGCTCCCTGGATTCGGCGATGACCTTGCCGTTCCACTCCTTATCGAACTCATAGATCATGACCCTGTCGTAGCCCAGCATCTCGCGCACGAGCTCGGCCGCCGCATGGCTCGCCTCCACCCGGCTCTGCGTCTGCTTGATGCGCCCGAAAAACAGGCTGATCCAGCGGTAATCCCGAGCAGCCGGACCGCTGTCCTCCCCGGAGGGCTCCATCTCCAGGATGAGCAGCCCTTCGCTTTCATGGGCGATGCCGTAAAATGGCGTCAGAACGCCTCTTACTTCGATTTCAATTTTTACATGCTGCAGCTCCGAGGTCGAGGATGCCTGCAAGTCCAGAGAAAGCAGCTCCCTGACCCGCTCCTCCCCGATCAGATCGGCCAAAGGCGTTCCGAGCAGCTTGCCGGCAGCGATGCCGAGCATCTCTTCGGTGTTGGCGCTGCACGTGCCGATCCGGCAGCCGTCCTCCCTCGTCACGGCCACCAATACGCCATGCGGCTGGATGCGTCCGGGAATATGGATCGGCTCCTTGTCGCAGTTCGTCAAATCGATGTTGTCGTCCTGCGGGACGAAATCGCCTTCCGTCAGAAGGGTTCTGTCCAGCAGCTCATGCTCATTCGCGTTTCCGTCCTCTTTCATAGCCGCTCAGGCCTCCCGCACTCTTTGCTATACGGCCTGCTCTTGAAGGCGTGCATGAATCCAGGCATCCAGAAGAGCGAACGTTTCTTTTGCCGCCTCGACCATTTCGCCGCCCTGCCGCGGCTCGGAGCCTTCCCGAACGAGCAGCTCCCTCATCTCGCCCCATCTTGCCCTCGTGTCGGGACCGTAGGCGTAGAAATACGACAATCCCGATTCGGGGGCGAGCTGCAAGCCGGAAGCCAGCTTCCTGCTGATGACCTGTCCGCCGAGCGTGGAGCCTTCCATGACATACAGGTAACCGAGCATGCGCGCCGGGACGGAGACATTCGGAAGGGAACCGCAGACGGGAATGGATTCGATGTCCGTCCTCGAATAGCCGAGCTCCGTGAAATCCCGCTCCAGCAAAGGCAGCTTGGCGAGCCTGGAGAAATCGATGCCCCATGCTTCCGCTGCCGGGGCTGCCAGCACGATCGCCTCCATCGGCTTGATGAAGCCGTAGAACAGCTCCAAATACTGCTTGTATTGCTGGAGAGTCATCGTCTGATCCATGATGGCTCTGGCATATGCATTGCTTTCCAGCTGCTCATGGCTGGGCGCCGTTTCCTCGCGCAATCTTTCCAATATGCCTGCGGACATTCGGAAAACCTCCTCTATTAATCGAATTCCTTTTATCTTCCAGAATATCCCTGATTTCCATTCCGCGCCACGGTTCGATCGTCATGGTCATCTACCTTATTGCCCAAATTCCAAAACCAATTTCACTGCAAATCCCGCCTCCAAAAATAGGTCTATGTCATTAGGTAATCTGATGATATAGTTATACCAATATCTCTATCAAGTTCGGAGGAACTACATACATCATGAACGATAAAGGACCAAATACCTATTCCTTCCAGACGGATCTCATCATTGACGCGGTTACCCGGGACCTTGCCGAGGCCAGGCTCAAGCAGCTGCTGCAATCGGCAGGCATAAGCACCTACAAGATCGGCAGGAGCTCCCTCGTCGGCGCTTCGTTCCCCGAGGAAGACATTCCGTCCGGGATGAGAAAGGCAGGCTCCGGATCGACCGAGGCCGCACAGCCTTCCAGCGGCTCCGGATCCTCCGGCGTCACGTCCACCCTGCTGCATCATATGGAACAAAAAACTCTCGTCCGGCTCAGCATCAACAAGGGCAAGGGCGTCCGCATGAGCATTCCGGGAAGAATCCTCAACATCGAGAACGAGCTCATCACCGTCTATCATGTCGACGAGAAGCAGGTCTACACGTTCCTGCTCCAGGAAATCGACGACTTCAGCTAGCAAGCATGCAGCGCGCCCGTTGGCGGCTGCGGTCCTCTTTCATTCCCTGTTGTTGCAAATGCGGCGGCACCGCAAAGGTGCCGCCGCATTTTTTTTGCTTTCAAGGCCTCATCCGCGGGCGGCTGCCCGCTCTTCAGGAACGGCCCCGGGCGCTCCAGGCGGCCCAGGCGGTCAGCGCCCAGCCGGCGATGAAGCAGAGTCCTCCGAGCGGCGTGATGGCTCCGAGCCAAGTGTCTCCGCTCATGCTCAGCACGTACAGGCTTCCCGAGAAGAGGAAGATGCCCGCATTGATGAGCCGGCCGCCGTTGCGCAAGGCCCGGATCTCTCCCAGACGGCTGGCGGCGAAGGCGATGAGGATAAGGGCGATGGCATGATACATCTGATAACGGACGCCGGTCTCGAATACGTCCAGCATGTCGCTCGTAAGGCGGTCCTTGAGCCCATGGGCTCCGAACGCTCCGAGCGCGACGGAGATCAGGGCATGGACCGAGCCGTAGGCGATATAACGGGGAAACATGATGCGGCTTCACCTCTTCTTGCAAGCACGTAATCCGGCTCGCGAATGTTCCCATTATACCATATCCCCTTGAAGGCTCGTCCAGCGCCGGCAGACGCCTCGCCCTGCGCCTGCATTCGGTAATGAATCCCCTCCCCATGAATATACTTGGAGAACAGGTCCTACAGGCTCTGAAATACACATAGTGGGGTGAGCGGCTATGACGGAACCGCTGTCCATCGTCTCCCGCGAGGATTGGTCCCTGCATCGCAAAGGCTATCAGGACCAGACCCGCCATCAGCAGAAGGTGCGCGAGGCCATCAAGCAAAATCTGAAAGATATCGTCACCGACGAAAGCATCATCCTCTCGAATGGGCGCGAAACCGTCAAGGTGCCGGTAAAAAGCATCGACGAGTACCGCTTCGTCTACAATCACAACAAGCAGCAGCATGTCGGACAAGGAGACGGGGACTCCCAGGTAGGCGACGTTCTTGGCGTGGACCCTTCCGCAGCCAAGGGCAAAGGCAAAGGGCAAGGGGCGGGGGATCAGGCCGGCGAGGATTATTTCGAGACCGAGGTCACCATGGATGAGCTGGAGGATCTGCTGTTCGAGGAGCTGGAGCTGCCAAGGCTGGAGCAGAAGCAGAAGGAGAACGTTCAAGCCGCCGACATCGTGTTTCAGGATATCCGCAAAAAAGGCATCATGAGCAACATCGACAAAAAGCGCACGCTGCTTGAAAACCTTCGGCGCAACGCCAACGCGGGACGTCAAGGCATCGGGGGGATCACTCCGGAGGATCTGCGCTACAAAACGTGGCAGGAGGTCATGAAGCCCCACTCCAACGCCGTCGTGCTCGCCCTCATGGATACATCCGGCAGCATGGGCTCGTTCGAGAAATACTGCGCCCGCAGCTTCTTCTTCTGGATGACCAAGTTTCTGCGCCGCAAATACGAGCATGTCGAGATCGTATTCGTCGCCCACCATACGGAAGCGAAGGAAGTGACCGAGGAGGAGTTCTTCACCCGCGGCGAGAGCGGCGGCACGATCTGCTCGTCCGCCTATCAGAAGGCTCTCGACATCATCGACAGCCGCTACCCTTCAGCCAATTGGAATATTTACCCCTTCCATTTTTCCGACGGCGACAACCTGACCTCGGACAACGAGAAATGCATCAAGCTGATCGACGAGCTGATGAAGCGTTCCAACCTGTTCGGCTATGGCGAGGTCAACCAGTACAACCGGAGCAGCACCCTGATGTCCGCCTACAAGCATATCCAGGACAAGAAATTCCTGTTCTCCGTCATCCGCGACAAAAGCGAGGTCTATGATGCCCTCAAGCGGTTCTTCGCGAAGCCGGCAGGCTGAGGCCCGGCAGGCAGCCTCCTGGCTCGTCCTGACGAGGCGAGCGCCGGCTCGAGGCATTCATGCCATTGGCTGCCTCGCTGCGTCATGCCATTGGCTGCTTCGCGGCGTCATGCCATTGGCCAACTCGAGGCGTTATGCCATTGGCCGTTTCTTGGCGGTTGGCATGACGCCGCCTCACGACGCGCCAAAAGGGCTGCGCCCCGCCGGACCTCGTGCGGTCCAGCGGCCGGCACAGCCTTTGCCTGCGTCAGGACGCCTCCCGGCAGCCCGCCCTTCTTATCGCTGCTCGCGTGTACGAACCCGACCCGGTCGACGATGACAAGCCCAATGAACAGGACAAGAATGAGGCTTGTGCGGGTCCATCCGCCTCCTCCGGCAACCGGCACGTCTTTCATCTTTCATCTCCTCACACGAACGTATGGTTCAACCCGTGCGGAACATGGCGCTCATGATTGGACAAGTGCCTCCGACGCGATGAATATCCTTGTTGAACGCGATGATTATCCTTGCTGAAACCGAGGTGAGTCGAAATGAAATGGAGCGGACAGGCGAAGGAAACGGCAGAACGGCTCCGGGAAGAGCTTCTGGAGCGGCAAAGTCCCGACGGCGCATGGCGGCTGTGCTGCGAGAGCGGCGTCATGAGCGATGCTTTTTTGCTGATCCTGCTGAAGGCGATGGATTGGATGGAGGATCATCGCGAGCTGGCTCGGCGGATTGCGCAGCGCATTGCCGTGCTTCAGGAAGACGGCGGAGGCTGGAAGCTGCATGAGGATCAGAAGGAAGGCGATCTGGAGTCGACCGTGGAAGCCTATTACGCGCTGCTCGCCACCGGCTATTACGAATACGGCGATCCTCGGATGGTCAACGCCCGCCGCTTCATTCTCGCACGAGGCGGGCTTGGAGAAGTACGGACGATGATGACCCAGGTGCTGCTCTGCATGACCGGCCAGCTCGATTGGCCGCGGGTTCTGCGCATTCCGGTCGAGACGCTGCTCGCCCCGTCCTGGCTGCCGCTCAGCCTGTTCGATCTGTCCGGCCATGCCCGCGTTCATCTCGTGCCGGTGCTCATGCTGGCCTCCGGCAGCTTCAAGCTCGGCGATGGGCGCCTGCCCAATCTCTCGGAGCTCGTGGCCGGAGAGAGCAGGAGCTTTCTGAAGCCTCCTTCGCTTCCGGGGCCGCTTGCCGGCATGGCCGAGGCGCTCGCTGCCGGCCATTCCCCTCTCTACCCGGCATCGCTGGACAAGGGCGAGAAATTCATGCTCGACCGGATAGAGCCGAACGGCACTCTGCTCACCTATTCCACCGCCACCATCCTCATGATCGCAGCTCTCGTCTCCATCGGCTACCCGCCAAGCCACGAGGTCATAAGGCGCGGCCTCGACGGAATCCGGTCGCTCGTATGGGATGATCCGCGTCACGAGATCTCCCATTTGCAGATCGCCTCCTCGACCGTATGGGATACGGCGATGCTGGGCTGCGTGCTGCATGAAAGTGGACTTTCCGCAGATCATGACGCGCTGCAGCGGGCGGCAGGATATATAGCCTCCCGCCAGCAGACGGCCAAGGGCGACTGGGCTCGCCGCAATCCTCGCACGCCGCCCGGAGGCTGGGGATTCTCGGATGTGAACACCCGCTATCCGGATATCGACGATACGACAGCCTCTCTCTCGATGCTCCAAAGGATTCCCGCAGCGGATGCTTTCCCGGATGAAGCCCGCGAACGAGGGGACCGCTGGGTGTGGTCGATGCAGAACAAAGACGGCGGCTGGCCGGCCTTTGAGCGTGAATCCGGAAGCCCGCTGATCGGGCTTATCCAGTTCGAGCAGGCCTCGCAGATCGTCACCGATCCTTCTACGGTCGACCTGACCGCCCGCACGCTTGCGTGGTCAAGCCGCCGGAATGACCCGGCTCCTTCTTGGGTAAGCGCGGCGGTGGACCCCGGAGAAGGCGGACAGGATCCGCATGGCGATGCCGCTGTCCGTGCAGCCGCCTGGATCCTGAAGCAGCAGCAGCGCTCCGGCTGCTGGCCGGGACGCTGGGGAATCGCCTATGTGCACGGCACCGGCGCAGCGATCACCGGTCTAATGGCCATGCGCGCCAAGCGCAGCGCCTCCGCCCTCTACCGCGGCATGAACTGGCTCCTCTCCGTGCAGAATGCGGACGGCGGCTGGGGCGAATCCTGCTTCAGCGACGTCGCTTCCGAATACCGTGCGCTCGGAGCAAGCACGCCATCGCAAACCGCCTGGGCGCTCGAAGGATTGATGGCTCATCCCTCCTCGCCCCCCGTCGCCATCGATCGGGGCATCGAATGCCTGATCGAGCTGTTGGAGGCGGACGACTGGCGCAGCCGCTATCCGACCGGCGGCGGCTTGCCCGGCCATGTGTACCTGAACTATCACAGCAGCCGGTACATATGGCCGCTGCGGGTGTTGTCCGCTTATGCGGCAAGCGCAGCCTCGAAGCTGAACGGCGCCGAGCCAAAGAGCTGATCCCCAGGGGACCGCTTTAGCTGGGTGATTTTCAGTCGTCGCGTTCTCCCCGAGCCTGGGTTGGGGAATATGAAACACATGCGGCGGCCATCTCATCTCAGCGAATCCTTTAAACAGCAAAACCCGGCTCTCTCGGAGCCGGGTTTTGCTGTTTATTCAAGCCGCAGTTCCGGCTCCTTCTGCCGCAGAAAATCCGACCTCGCCTTCATCTCCAGTGCAAGTGGAAAGCCCTGCACCGAGGGCTGAGGCCGGATAAGCGAATAAGGCGGTTTTCTCGCCTTATTCCGGTTTTACATTCGGTTGAAAGGTCAAGAAAGCGGCTAGCGGAACAGTCCTCCGCCTGATTCTATTCCTGCCAGCGTCCCTCATTGATCGTCCGGATCGTCTCCAGCGGCAGCTTGGGCTGACGGTCGTACGTCAGCAGGCCGTTGATCTCCTGCTCCACGTCCGTCAGCTGCGTATAGCAATATCCCTGCACGCATCCGGACAGAAGCAGCGGCGATATGACCGCGTTCAGCCGGGCCGCAAAGTCCTCGTCGTTCTCCGCTCCGGAATAGCCCCAGCCTTCCCAGTCGCTTTTCTTGTAAGCGATGCCGCCGAACTCCGTCACGAGGATCGGCTGTCCGCGGTAAGGGAAGCCGTCCACCGCCAGCACGCGCCCGGCCGGCGATGCCGAGACGGCGTTTTCCACCGTGGAATAGCGCTTCTCCAGCACCTCGCGGCGCCATTCGTAGTCGTGGATGTTGAACAGGTCGGTGCTCACCATCTCCCAGCCGTCGTTGGAGATGACCGGACGCGTCGCGTCAAGCGACCTTGTCAGATGGTACATCGCCTGGGCATGCTCCTGCTGCCGCTTGTCGACGGCGATGTTCGGCACGCCCCAGCTCTCGTTGAGCGGCACCCAGACGACGACGGACGGATGATTGTAATCCCGCTCGATGCTCTCCTGCCATTCCTGGGTGAAGCGCCGCACGTATTCCTCCGAATATTCGTACGCATTCGCCGCCTCGCCCCATACAAGCAGGCCCAGCTTGTCGCACCAGTACAGATAGCGCGGATCCTCCAGCTTCTGGTGCTTGCGGGCTCCGTTGAAGCCCATTTCCTTGGTCAGCTCGACATCGCGCCGGATCGCCTCGTCGCTCGGCGGCGTAAGGTTGCCGTCCGGGAAATACCCCTGGTCCAGAACCAGCTTCATGAAATAAGGCCGGTTGTTCAGGCACAGCCTGCCGCTCTCGATCGAGATTTTGCGCATCCCGAAGTAGCTCGCCACCTCGTCGAGAACCTCTTCCCCGTCCAGCAGGCTGAACCGGACGTCGTACAGGTTCGGCCGCTCCGGCGACCACCACCGGCCGAGACCGTGGTCGTTGAAGTCCGCCAGCCGGATGCTGCGGGCTTCATGCGCGCCGCGAACCGAGAACGTATCGCTGGCAACCGGCTCGCCCTGGAACGAAATGTCCACCTGCAGCGTCAATCCGTCTCTCAGCGGCCCCTCCACCCAGGAACGGATTTCCACCGTTTGGCGGTCGATATCCGGCGTGAATCTCACTTTGCCCAGCGAGGTCTCGGAGACCGCCTCCATCCATACCGTCTGCCAGATGCCGGTCGTGCGGGTGTAAAAGATGCTTGCCGAGTCGCTTTTCCAGTACTGCTTGCCCCGCGGAAGCGTGACGTCCTTGCTGTAATCGGCCGCCTTCACGACGAGCTGGTTCTTCTCCCCGCCATCATGCAGGGCAGCGGTGATATCCGCGCTGAACGGCGTATGCCCTCCCTCGTGGCGGGCGACGAGGATCCCGTTCACCCATACCGAGGCGTCGTAGTCGACCGCTCCGAAATGAAGCCGAATCCGCTTGCCTGCAAACGGCTCGGGAAGCTCCAGCTCCCGGCGGTACCAGACGATGTCGTGGAACTCCGGATCTCCGATGCCGCTGAGCTTGCTTTGGAAGGCGAAGGGCACCTGGATGACGCGCTCCAAAGGCGTCTCACCCTTATGCCAGCCTTTCCTCTCTCCTTCTCCGGCGTCGTCGAAGCCGAATTCCCATTCCCCGTTCAGATTGATCCAGCTCTCCCTGGCGAATTGCGGCCTCGGATACTCCGCGCGATGCTGATCTACCATTCGAAATTTCCTCCACTCATTGTTATAGACCTCATGCACTCACCGTTGTGGTCCTCAAGCACTTTTAAGCATGGATCTTATCCAACTTGCCGATTCGGGACTGATGCCCTTCGGCATAGGCCTCATCCGTTCGCAACATAGCCTCAATTGAACGTCGGCATTGGCCTCATTTGCGCGCCGGCATCGTCCACATTTGCACGCCGAATTGGCCTCATTTGCGTAAGCATTGAACTCATGCCAGCGGACGATCGCCGCCCGCGCGCATACTGTCCCTGTATTCTTTGGGCGAGACGCCGAGCCGGCTTTTGAACACCCGGTTGAAATGCCGCACATGGGCGAATCCGGTTTCCTCGGCGATCGCATTAATCTTCTCGTTGGTGAAAGCGAGCTTGCGCTGGGCCTCTCTCGTGCGGACGCGGGTCAGCTGCTCGATGAAGGTGACGCCCGTCCGCTGCTTGAACAGATTGCTGAAGTAAGCCGGGTTCAAAAACACCTCGTCCGCGACGTCCTTCAGCGTCAGCGCCTCCCGGAAGTTCGCCTCAATGTAGCGGCTCGCCGCCGCGATCGGGTCCCGGTCCTGCTGCTCCCTGGACTGCTGGATCGCCTCCGCAAGCCGGCACAGCAGCTCCTCGAGCCGCTCCGCGAGCTCCTGCCGGGAGGTGATGGCGCAAATCTCGACGAGCATCCTGCCGATATCCGAACGGTCCAGCCAGGCGCCCGCCGCCCCGAGCTCCTCCGCCAGCTCGTAGTAGCGGATCAGCAGCTTGCACAGCTGCTGGTGGATGCTCTCCGGCGTGCGGGCCGTGCCGCACAGCTCGTCGATCCACTGGCGCGCCATGGCCGCGATGATCTCGCTCCGGCCTTCCATGACCGCCTTCTCCAGGCTGTCGGCGGAACGCTTCGCGGCCTCGTCGTCCGCACGGCCGCTCCCGGCGACCTCGGCATAGTCCAGCACGCTGTCGCCGCCGACGATGAGCCGGTGCAGCAGCGCGATTTCGGCTTCGCCGTACGCCTTCGGAATGCCGGCCAGCCCCTCGGCCGGCCGGCCGACTCCGATCGTCACCGTAAGCCGCGACAGGGAAGAGCTCTGCCTGCG
>Ga0194137_10000228_pt1 | contig 39747 bp, 36 predicted proteins | sample TARM_MetaG_T3_14_FD_134025 | JGI IMG/M metagenome (GOLD analysis project Ga0194137, IMG submission 134025) | Freshwater microbial communities from Pennsylvania, USA, analyzing microbe dynamics in response to fracking - TARM_MetaG_T3_14 (version 2) | ecosystem: Environmental > Aquatic >... | reverse complement strand
TCGGCCCGGCCAAGCGCTTGTATTTGGCCAGGCGTGCAAGCGCCCCATTCATGTCGTCGCTGCACAGCGCCACGAAAAGTTCCGGCTCAAACCAGTCAGACGACATGCGCTTGGCCAAGCGCAGCGGCACCGGGCCGTCTTCGGTACCGGCGTCGGCTTCAATAGCGGCCCACAGCTTGAAGTAGGTCTCCGAGTCGAGTCGCGTGTTGGGGCGCGCGAACAGGTCACCAGGCAATTGCGCCCGACGCAAAACGTTCGGACCGTTAACCCCCGCATCGTGCATGAGCAACAACCAACCTGGCCAGATCGCAAAGGTGCCCGCATGAGCCGGGCGCCCGTCCGGCAGCGTCGGGGTTGGGACTTTCTCTTCTTGCATGACTTCAGTCTACGAGTCCCGGCCGTTTACCGCACCGGCTAAACGCGCCAAGTTGGACGCCCCCATTGGCGCGATCCGCGTGTTGATTGGCGGGTTCGGCGAGTGCTTGGGGGGCGGCCCGTCGGCACAGTTGATCTCGTCCAACTGGCTTTGTCATCGGGGCTTCGGCCCCGTTCCCCAACTCAAGCAGTAGCCAACGGCTCTGCAATTTTGAAAGCACTGAACATGAAAAAGACCGTCCTGATCACAGGCGCCTCGTCCGGCTTTGGCCTGATGGTGGCGACCCACCTGCACCAGCAGGGCTACAACGTCATCGGTACCAGCCGGGACCCGCAGAAGTATCCCAATCTGCCCTTCAAGCTGGTCCGGCTGGACATCGACGATGACGAGTCCATCAAGAACTTCGCACAGGAACTGTTCCGTATCACCCCACGCTTGGATGTGCTGGTCAACAACGCCGGCTACATGGTCACTGGCTTGGCCGAAGAGACGCCGCTCGACGTTGGCCGCCAGCAGTTCGAGACCAACTTCTGGGGAACGGTCAAGGTGACGAATGCGTTGCTGCCGCATTTCCGCGCCCAGCGCGAAGGCCAGATCATCACGGTCAGCTCCATCGTGGGCTTGATGGGCCCGCCCAACCTGTCGTACTACACCGCCTCCAAGCACGCGGTGCAGGGCTTCTTCAAGTCGCTGCGCTTTGAACTGCACCAGTTCAACATCAAGGTCAGCATGGTGGAACCGGTGTGGTTCAAGACCAATCTCGGCAACAACGCGGTTGCCGCCTCTGGGCGCGCCATCGGCGACTACAACGCCTATCGGAAGGCGGCCAATGCGGCTACGCAGAAGGGACTCGATGAGGCCCAGGCCCCGGATGCAGTGGTAGACCGGATCTCCAAGCTCATCGTCGCGAAGGAGCCGAAGTTCAGCAACCCGGTCGGCAAGATGACCGGAATGATCCTGTTCCTTCAGAGCTACGCGCCCAAGATGTTTGAGAGCGCGATCCACAAGAGCGTCCAAACGGGCTTGATCAACTTGCGAGGCTTACATGTCGACAGCAGACATTGATCAACACAACCTTCAGCCTGGGCTACCCCATCTTGCGGCAAAGTCCGGTTTGCTGGAATGGCACCGCATAGCGGCTGAACGCGACTGGGACAGCTTGCCGCAATTGCTGGCAGACGACGTTCGCTTCCGCAACCCTGCCGCCACTGACGCGTACTTTGGGAAGGCGCCGATGGTGGCAATCCTTCGTACCGTGTTTGCCGTCATGGAGGACTTCCAGTACCGGCGTCACTTCGGTAGCGCAACCGGCTATGTCATGGAATTCACGGCCAGGGTTGGCAACGAGTTGCTCATCGGCGTGGACATAGTGGAGTTCAACGTCGACGGAAAGATCACTGACTTCATGGTCATGATTCGTCCTGCCAGCGCCGTGCTCGCGCTGGCAGAGGAAGCAGGTCGGCGAATGGCAGCTGCCCAAGCACCATCGTCGAATCGATAGGAGACGAGAGATGAAGTATTTCCTGTGCAAGTTCATCCCGCCGCGGGCCGACTTCCTGCCAACGCTGACGGACCAAGAACGGGACCTGATGAAGCGCCATGTCGACTTCATGAATGACTTGCTGGCGAAGGGCGTCATCGTCGCTCACGGCCCAGTCATGGATCCGGCCGGAGGCTACGGCGTTTCGCTCTACCAAATCGCTGATGACGAGGAAATCTCGGACTTCACATCCCAAGATCCAATCGTCAAGGCCGGCGTCGGCCACTACGAACACCACGTGATGTTGAGCCTGAAGGCCCGCACCTAGAGCGCTCGCCTTCCGCCCTGCCATACGAATAGCGGGACGCCAAGGGGCGGCCTTGCGTCCGCCCACGTGTGTGCTTGGCACGCGGGGCGTCCGCAAACCTTTGATCGGAACTTGCGATGGAGAAGCTGCGGATTGCGGCATCAGATGATGTGCGCCTCAATGAGAGGCTGGCCGTGGAATCGGGAGGAAAGAAGCTTCTCTTAACCCGTACCAGCGCTCCATTGCCCCCTTGCGTCCCTGGGGCTGATCAAGATGAGCACGTCCAGCGCACAGCCTAGGGCTGTTACCGCTTGAAGCCGGGCCGGGGACTATGACGGCACTTGAACTGCAAATCACTGCCGCTCAAAGATCATGCATGTCGTCGTGGCATGAGCGTATAGCTTGCCGTCGGGATCCACGATCCGCGCTTCCGCGGTGCCCACGGTGCGGCCCACATGCAGCGCCGTCCCGACGCATCGCAGCGGACCAGTCTTGACCCCTGCTGGCCTAACGATGTGGAGATTGATTTGGCTGGTCGTGTAGCTGCGTCCAGCCGGCAGCTTCGTCTGGACGGCACATCCCAGACCGAAGTCGAGAAGTGTTGCGTACCACCCTCCGTGCACGGAGCCCAAAGGGTTGTAGTGTTTGAGCTGCGGCGTTGCTTGGAATACTGCGTGGCCATCACCGAGCTCGACCAATTCGCATTCGAAGGTGTCTGCCATGTGCGGATGGGGCAGTTCACCTTCCAACAATGCCGTCATGATCTGCAGGCCTGTCTTGCCTTCAATCTGCCACGGCTCAGCGAGGCCAACCCGGCCATTACCGCGCTCTAGACGACGCGCTCGAACTTGTTGCAACTGCGCTTGCCAGGCCATTCGTGTGGTGTCCGCTTGGTGTTCTTCCATCATGAGGCACCTCTTGAGTAGTGCGAAGGAGGTCTGCAATGCTCACTGCAGGACCGCTTTTGGGCGGGTGTCGACCGGTAGACACAAGATCCCAGTGAGCAGCGCCAGCGCCGCGTGCAGGATGTACACCGCATCGAAGTCAACGCGTTGGATTGCCGCGTGACCTAGAAGCGCCACGGTGATCGCGACGCCGAGAACGGAACCGAGTTGGCGGGTGGCCTGGTTAACCGCGCTACCAACCGCGTAGTGCGCCGTTGGCAACCGGCTCACCGCTGCGGCGGAGAGCGAAGGCAGCACCAGACCTACGGCGACGCCACTCATCACAAGGCCAGGAAGCCAGTGGACGAGGTATTTCGGCTCGACCCCGGGTACGAGCAAGAACCACAGGCTGCTGCAGGCGTACAGCACAGCGCCTCCGACAAGGAAGCGCCGATGACCCAAGCGCGTCGCTAGACGACCAGTGAGGATGGCTGTCGGCATGACGAGGAGGGGACCTGGCGTCACCGCCAGACCGGCACGAGGGAGGCTGAAATGCCAGACATTCATCATGTAGAAGAAGAACGTCAGGAACATCATCGAGAACGCGGTGCCGAAGGCCAGCGTCGCCAGGTTCACAAAGCGGTAAGTGCGGTTCTGGAACAGACTCAGGTCGACCAGGGGCGCCTCGACCTTACGAGCCCATGCGACAAAGGCTGCGCCAGCAACCGTAGCAATCAGCACCGTCACCCAGATTTCCGAGCGAGTCCACGTCGGCGCGTCCGATTCAACGATGGCAAGGGTGATGGCACCCACCGCCAAGATCAGCAGAGCCATGCCAACAATGTCCAGGCGGCGGCGCTCGCCAGACCTCACCGATTCACTGAGAAGCGACGCGCCGCGCCACAGCGCCAGGCCACCGATGGGCAGGTTGATATAGAACGCCCATGGCCACCCGAAATTCTCGATCACGAAGCTGCCAGCGCTTGGGCCAACAGCTGCCGCAAGTCCGCCAACCGCGCCCCAGAGGCTAACAACCACTGCTCGTTTGGATTGCGGGAAGGCCGCGAGCACGATGGAGAGCGACGCCGGCGTGAGAAGCGCCGCTCCCACCGCCTGAAGCACGCGTGCAGCAATCAGCCATGCAACCGTGCTCGCCAGCCCGCAGGCAGCAGAAGCGGCAAGGAAAAGTGTCACTCCCAGAAGGAAGGTTCGCTTGCGCCCGTGCGTGTCAGCAAGACCGCCTGCTGGGATGAGCATCGTGGCATAGACCACCGTGTAGGCGTTCAGTACCCAAGACAGGTCCGCCGCCGATGCACCGACGAAGGCATGCCTCAGCGCATCGAAGGCCGCGAACAGCATCGTGGTGTCGAGCGAAACCAGGAACGTTGCGACGCTAGCCACCCAAAACACCGGCCATGGCGACGCTGGGCGGGGCTTGTTCTTGTCTGTAGCGGCGGCAACGGTGCTGGTGGCTGTGTTCATGGTCAACCTAGAAGATGATGATCGTCATATTTCGAGACATGTCTTTTCGTGAGGCGTTCAGCCGTGCCTTTACGGGTCGTACTGTTGGATCAGGCTCGCCCGCGCATTGGCCAACCATGCCTTGCCGGACTTGGCCGGCAGGGTGCGAGCCAGCTGTAACGCACCGACCATGGTTGCCGCGGCCATCTGCGCATGCCCTGGATCTGTGTCGCCCGGAAGGCTGCGACGCACCAGGTCGACAAGCGCAAGGACGCGCGACCGGGCAGCGCTCAGCACGTCTTCGGTCTGCCTTGGGATTTCCGAAGCGAGCGCCGCGACCACACAGCCACATTCAGCGTTTTCAAGCTGGCTATCGGCGAGGTAGGTGGTCACCAGAGACGCGAATGGGCTCATACCCTTGGCTTGCGCCTGCGCCATGCGTTCTAGAAGCACGGCGCCAGTGTCGCGACCAGCCCGCTGCGTCGCTTCAGCAAGCAATGCATTCCTCGAGCGGAAATGAGCATAGAACCCCCCATGAGTGAGGCCCGCCGCTTTCATGATGTTCGCAAGGCCGACCCCGTCATACCCTGAGCGGCGGATCGCACGGGAGGCCACATCCAGGATCCGGTCATGGGTCCGTTCTTTGCGAGTGATTGCATCAGACATGATGCATATCATATTACGAGCATCATATTTGTTCTTCAATGCGTTCAATGCGCAGGGTTGCCTTCGATGAGCAGGCCGCGCAGAGGGCTGCCGGACGGGCAGCAGGCTGGTGAGGTGGAAATGCGGTGACGCTGGGAGTACCGTAAGAGTTGCTCAGACCAGCTGACCTATTCAAAGCGCCGCGGCGGTCGAGCAACGGCACGGTCGGGGGGCGCAAGGTGGTCATGCTGGATATGACCCCTAGCCAAGCGATTTGCTCCGACAGAACGAAAAGGAACTTGGAGGCAATATGGCCGGGATGGGTCTTGATAGGAGGGGTCAGGGCATTGCCGCACTTGTGCTGTGTGCACTGCTTGCTTGGCTGGCACCAGCGCACTCTCGTGAGCAGATCGTCATGACGATGATGTTCCGAGAGGGGGAAGCGCCCGAAGGCCAGCTCGCGCGGCGCATCTATAGGGAGGCCTTCGATCGCATGGGCCTCACGCTCGTCACCATTTACCTGCCGCCAAAGCGGGGCGCAATTGAAGTTGAGACGGGCCACGTCGATGGTGAACTGGGGCGTGCAAGTGACTATGGTTTGTCGCACCCGAATTTGATCAGGGTGGAAGAGGCTGCGATGACCTTGACCGTCGCTGCTTACGCCGCGTCACCAACGATCAAGTTGACCGGCTGGGACAGCTTCAGGGACACCAACTACCGAGTCGAATACCGGTTCGGAATGCAAATTCCCCCATCCAGGCTTCGTGGCGTGAGGCATGAGCTGGTTTCGAGTGCGCCCACATCCCTGTCGGGCCTGAAGAAGTTGGGCATCGACAGGGCAGATGTCTACATCGACTTCGAAGACAACGTTGAGACCTTGCTGAGGGCAAACGATTTCCCTGGGCGGGAAAGGATCGCGAAGGTCTGCATCCTCGAACGCGCGCCAATACATGCCTATTTGAATAGGCAGCGCGAAGCTCTTGAGCCCAAACTTTCTGCGGTCCTGCGCCAGATGAAGCGCGAGGGGCTGATCTCCAAGTATCAAAGGGAGATCGACGCTGAGTTCTCCGCACCCAAGAGGTAGCACTTCAGCGGCTAAGACTCGGTCGACAGGGGCGAGCCACGCCCTCTTCGGGCTCTAAGAGTTCGCCGCCGCAAGCCGATAGGCGTGCGCTGCCCATAGGTCGAACACGGTGTTTACCCTTGCTGGGTTGAACTCCGTCAAATTGCCTTTTATCATCATCAAATGCACAATGGCAGACGGGCGGGCCTTCCAAGCTCGCTCAGTTCCGACCTGAAGCAATGGCGGCATCGCTTTCGGCCTGCGATCGACTGCCATTTATCGGCTAGAGAAGGCGCGTCTCGCTGAAGCCAAAGGGGAGATGTCGTTTGAAGCACGGCCACATGTGCCTTTTATACCAACAAAACGCATATGAATCACTTTGGAGACACCATGACGTACCGCCGCGGCTGGATTGCCGCCCTTCTCTTTTTGCTCGCCATGATCAATTACATGGACCGGATCGCCCTGTCCATTGCAGCCAAGCCAATCGCGCAGGAGTTCAACCTCAGCGCAGTGGGAATGGGCTACCTGTTCTCGTCCTTCATCTGGAGCTATGCGCTGTTCTTGCTGCCGATGGGCATCCTGATCGACAAGTTCGGCGCCAAGCGCCTGGCCTCGGCAGGCATCTTTATCTGGTCGGCGGCCACCATGTTGACCGGCGCAGCCTCAACCTTCGCCGGCTTGCTGACGGCACGCCTCGTGATGGGCGGCGGCGAGTCGAGCACTAACCCAGTGGGCGCAAAGGTGATCCGGCAGTGGTTCCCGGCCGCTGAGCGCGGCATGGTCACCGCCATGTTCAACAGCGGCTCTTACGCTGGCCCTGCCATCTGCTCGGTGCTGCTCGGCATCCTTGTCGCATCGGTTGGCTGGCGCTGGTCCTTCGTCATCGCAGGCGGCATTGGCTTCATCTGGTTGGCCGCATGGTTGCTGTGGTTCAAAGACCCCGAATCCGCCACTTGGCTAGGCGAGCAAGAGCGCCTGAAGATTCTGACGGAGCGCCAAGCAACGACCACGAGGTCTGGCGAGTCGGCCACCGGCTTGCGCGAACTCATCAAGTCGCCCACCCTTTGGGGTATCGCGCTGACGCAAGGTTGCAACGTGTACTGCCAGTACCTGTTTCTCACCTGGTTGCCCAGCTATCTGCAGGCAACCCGTCATCTGAGCATCGGGAGCACCGGCATGCTCTCTGCCGTGCCCTACGCGGTCTCTGTGGTCATGTGCATCGCCGCAGGTTGGAGCAGCGACCAGTACCTGAAGAAGTCCGGCGTGGCCAACGGCCGCCGCCGCAATGCCGTGGCTATCGCACTGATGGTGGCCGCCGTCGTACTTGCCGTCCCATTCGTTTCCGACATCTGGCTGCTGATGGCTGTCTTCTCCATCACCCTGACCGGCATTGCGTCCACGACGTCCCTCAACTTCTCGCTGCTGAATGACTTGATGCCCAGCGGTCAGAACGTGGCGAAGGCGATGGCCTTCGTGGTGGTCGGCGGCAACATTTTCGGCATGGTCGCTCCTATCGCGACCGGCTACGTGATCGCAGCCACCGGCAGCTATGACTGGGCTTTCGGCATCGCTGGCCTGCTGCTGCTGTTGGGCGCGGTCGTCACGATGACGCTGACGCGCCGCCCGATCACGACCGATGTAGACCCCATGGTTGAAGCCACCCCGGCCTCCCAACTCATTCAAACGGCCACGCGCGGTGCCTGAGGGCGCCCCCCCCCCGGCCGACACCAATCAATCAAGGAGCCCCCATGGAAAAGCGCACTCCCTCCCTTGCCGTCATCCTGGAGCCGGAAACCCTGATGTCCCATGACCGAGGCGGGGGAGCACGAACCACCCCGCTGGTCACTCCAACGATCGGCACGACAAGCTTCATCACCGGCTACACGGAGTTCGGCGCCGGCGTCGAGATTCCCTTCCACAGCCACAACTGCCAAGAGAGCGTCGTGCTTATTGAAGGCAACGCCATCCTGGACATCGATGGCCTCGAATACGAGCTCAAGCCCCAGGACGTCACCTTCATCCCGCCCAACGTCTCGCACCGCTTCCGCAACCTGTCGAAGACCAAGCCGATGAAGATTCTGTGGATCTACGCAGCCGAAGACGCGACCCGCACCCTGACGTCGACAGGCGAGACCCGCCGCGTCGCGGCAGAGCACGGCAAGTGAAGGAGCCCTCGATGTCGATGAACGTCAAGGCCGAGCAACTGGTCAACTTCGGTGAGTCGGTCCTCGTGGCCCTCGGCGTGCCTAAGCCTGATGCCTTCCTACTGTCGGACAGCCTGGTCGCTGCCGAGCTGTGGGGCCATTCGTCCCACGGCATGCTGCGACTGCCCTGGTACGTCGATCGCATCCGCAACGGCGTGATGAAGGCTGTCACCGAGGCGGTGACCGTGGTCGACAACGGCGCCCTCGTCGTGCTGGACGGCCAGGACGGCATCGGCCAAGTTCTGACGGCGCAGATGACGCAACTGGGCGTCGAGCGGGCCCGCCAGCACGGCGTCAGCGCCGTCGGCGTTCGCAACTCGAACCACTTCGGCACTGCAGCCTACTTCACGCGCCACGCTGCGAAGGCCGGCTGCGTGTCCTTTCTGGCGACGAACGCGAGCCCGGCAATGGCGCCCTGGGGTGGCCGCGAGAAGCTGATCGGCACCAACCCGTGGTCCATCTCCGCGCCTGCAGGCCGCCACGGCGTGGCAGTCATGGACATCGCAAATACGGCCGTGGCACGAGGCAAGATTTATTTGGCCGCTGAGCGCGGCGAGACGATCCCGCCGACGTGGGCAGCTGACGAGCAAGGCCGACCGACGACGAACGCCCAGGACGCCATCCACGGCCTGATCCTGCCGATGGCTGGCCACAAGGGCTACATCATCTCCTTCATGATGGACGTCCTCGCTGGCGTCCTCACCGGCAGCCAATTCGGCAATGGCGTCGCTGGCCCCTACGACCCGAAGCGCAAGAGCGGTTGTGGCCACATGCTCATTACCATCGACGTCAGCGGCGTGATGCCGCGCGCCGAGTTCGAGGAGCGCATGGAAGCGCTCATCGACCAGGTCAAGGCTGTGCCGGCCGCCGAAGGCGTCTCGGAAGTCTTCTTCCCGGGGGAAATCGAGGACCGCCAGACTCAGGAGCACCTGCGCGATGGCATCGACATTACCGCGAACACTTGGGACAGCCTGACCCGTCTCGCCCAAGAGTCCGGCGTTGCACTGCCTGCCCATCGCGCGAGCACCACCACCGAAGGAGTCGCCGCGTGATTGCCCTCATCGTCAACCTGCGGGTGCTCCCCGAACGCTTGGAACAGTTTCTTGCGGCCATCAAGGAGAACTCCGAACGGAGCTTCACCGACGAACCGGGCTGCCGGTACTTCGATGTGACCCAGGACACGAAGGACCCGCATCACTTCATCTTCTATGAGCTGTACGACGACGAAGCTGCCGTCGACGCTCACCGCAAGGCCCCGCACTTCGCCAAGTGGCGCGAGGCAGCCGATGCCTGTGTGGTCCCTGGAAGCCAAGTCAACACCTTCTGCAGCCAGCTCTTTCATCACGCCTGAAGCCACGAACACAGCACCCATGTCGTCCTCGATCACCACCATCAACCCCGCCACCGGTGCGCCGCTGGCAACCTATCAGAGCATGGACCGCGCCGCCGTCGAGCAAGCGCTGGCCAATGCGCACACTGCGGCCCAGGCCTGGGGCAAGGTGCCGCTCGCACAACGCATCGAAGCGGTCCGCGAACTGTCGGCGGAACTGCGCCGCCAGCGTGACCCACTGGCCAAGCTCATGACCGCCGAGATGGGCAAGGTGCTGCGCGAGGCAGAAGGCGAGGTCGAGAAGTCGGCCGTCACCGCCACCTACTACGCGACACAGGCAGAGCGCTTTCTCAGCGATGAACCCGTCGACGTCGCCGGCGTTGATGCCTGGGTGAGCTATGAAGCCATTGGCGTCGTGTTGGCCGTCATGCCGTGGAACTTCCCCCTATGGCAGGTCATGCGCTTCGCCTTGCCTGCGGTCACGGCAGGCAACGGAATCCTGCTGAAGCATTCGCCCAACGTGACGGGCAGCGCCCTCGCCATCGAGCGCCTTTTTGAGTCAGCCGGCCTGCCGAAGGGCTTGCTCACCACGCTGGTCGTCGCCGAGCCCGAAGTGCCGGCCACGATTGAAGCCCTCATCAACGACGACCGCATCGCAGCGGTGACCCTGACCGGTTCGAACCGCGCAGGCGCCGCCGTGGGTGCGGCCGCTGGCAGGGCGTCCAAGAAATCCGTCCTAGAGCTGGGCGGGTCTGACGCCTTCATCGTTCTGGCCGATGCCGACGTCGAAAAGGCCGCCGCTGCCGCTGTGCGTGCCCGGTTTCACAACGCGGGGCAAAGCTGCGTCTGCGCCAAGCGCTTCATTGTCGAGGCTGCAATCGCGGATCGCTTCACCCAGCTATTCGTCGAAGGCGTGCAGCGCTTGAAGACAGGTGACCCGCTTGACGCGGCCACCGACATGGGGCCCCTCGCCCGCAGTGACCTTCGCGACCAGCTCCAGCGCCAGGTCGACGCGTCCGTCGCCGCAGGCGCCAAGCTGCTCGCAGGCGGGCACACGGTCGCTGGCGAGGGCAGCTTCTACGCGCCCACGGTGCTGAGCGGGACCAAGCCCGGCATGGCGGTGTTCGACGAGGAGACCTTCGGTCCCGTCGCCGCCATCGCGGTGGCAGCTGACGCACAGGACGCCGTGCGCCTGGCCAATGCTTCGCCGTTCGGTCTGTCCGTCAGCATCTGGACGCAGTCGAACGCGCGTGGCGTCGAGCTGGCCAAGGGGATCACCACCGGCGCAGCATTCATCAACGCCGTCACGGCCTCCGATGCCCGGCTGCCATTTGGTGGCACGAAGAAATCTGGCTATGGCCGTGAATTGGCCGCCGCAGGCGTGCGCGAGTTCACCAATATTCGAACTTACTGGGCTCAGCGATAGAGGCTGCGCGAGGTGATCGCGTTTGGCAAGGCAATACCTCCCGGCCTCTTCAGAGCAAGCAGTTTCATGCCCTTCAGCAGCGTCCCAAGCAAGACCCACACCGGCCGAACACGGCCGATGTTTCCGCTGCGTTCGAGATGCATTGGCTACGATTCCAACCCCGAATTCGAAGTCAGCAACCCTCACATGGAACTCACGGCCCTACAGGCGCGCGTTGCCCGCGAAATCCTTGCCTACGCTCGCCGCGAGAACCTCAAGGCTGGTGAACACCTCGCAGAGAAGCTGATTGCCGCGCAGCTCGGAACCTCCCGCTCGCCCGTCAATGTGGCGCTGCGGCACCTGCAACACCTGGGTCTCGTCAGCCACGACTTGAACCGCGGCTACTTCCTCGTCAAGGACGCCTCGGCGCTGGTAGACGCCGCCAAGCAGTTCTCCAACCAGCCGGACGACCCGCTCTACCTGCGGATCGCACAGGACCGTCTTCAGCACCGACTCCCGGATCTCATCAACGAGGTCGACCTGATGCGCACCTATGAGGTCTCGCGGGCCGTCTTGCGAAAGACGCTGTCCCGCATGCAGGAGGAAGGTTGGGTCGAGAAGGCGGTCGGTCATGGCTGGACCTTCTTGCCCATGATCGACTCGCCCGAGGCCTACGAAGAAAGCTACATCTACCGCTCGGCCATTGAGCCGACGGGCCTGATGAGCAGTACGTTCAAGGCAACAACCGGGGAGTTGGCCGCACTGCGCAGGCAGCAAGAGTTCATCGTCAATGGCGGCTTTGAGTCGATGACTGCCATCGAACTGTTCGAGGCAAACCGCCTTTTCCACGAGACGATTGCAAAGTGGTCGGGCAACCGGTTCATCCTTCAGGGCGTGCGCCGCACCGACCAGCTTCGGCGCCTCGTCGAGTACAGCCAGGCGGCGAAGCGCAAGCCGCGCCAGGCGCAGGCCACTGAACACCTGGCCATCCTGGATGCCATTGCCGAGGGTGACATGCTCAAGGCGGCTGGCCTGATGCGTGCCCATCTTGAAGGGGCGCGCCGCGGCAAGGTCTTCGGTCCCGACATTTTTTCGAAGGGCTGACTTCGGTCGGTCTTTTTTTGCCACCAAGTGCCTTTATTGATTATTAAACGCACCATCGCACCAGGAGACAAAATGAAGAATCTGCTCAAAAGACGCGGCCTCGCCGCGCTGGCTCTGGCCGCCATGCCGCTGTTCGCTGCTGCCGCCGATGCGCCCATCATCATCAAGTTCTCGTACACCATTGCGCCGGATACGCCCAAGGGCAAGGCCGTGGCGCGCTTCAAGGAGCTGGTCGAGAAGCGGACGGCCGGCAAGGTCCGCATCGACGTTTTCCCGAACGCGGCTCTGTACAAGGACAAGGAAGAGGTAGAGGCGCTGCAATTGGGCGCAGTGCAGATGCTGGCGCCGGCGGTGTCGAAGTTCGGCCCGATGGGTGTCCGCGAGTTCGAAGCGTTCGACTTGCCCTACCTTTTCGACAGCGGCGCCGACCTCAGCAAAGTCCTTGAGGGACCCATCGGGACAAGTCTCCTGAAGAAGCTCGACAACAAGGGCCTGACCGGCTTGGCCTACTGGACCGCTGGCTTTCGGGGACTCTGCGCCAAGAAATTGCTGGTTCTTCCAACCGACGCCAAGGGCTTGAAGTTCCGCATTCCATCATCCAAGGTGCTGGACTCCGAGATTCGCGCCATCGGCGGCATGCCGCAGGTGCTGGCCTCCTCGGAGGTCTATCAGGCGCTCCAGACCGGCGTGGTGGACGGTGCGGAAGTCACGCCCTCCAACATGTACACGCAGAAGCTCTATGAGGTGCAGCCCAACTTCGTCGCCACCAACCACAGTGCGTTGGTCTACGCCGTTGTCATCAATCGCAAGTTTTGGCTGGGCCTGCCCAAGGACGTGCAAACGGCTATCGAGAGCTCAATGAAGGAGGCCACGGCCTATGGCAACTCACTGTCCGACAAGGACAACGAAGATGCCCTGGCAGCCATCAAGAAGTCAGGTCGCACTAAAGTGCAGGAGCCAGCACCCCAAGAGCGCCTGGCTTGGAAGAAGGCGTGGATGCCAGTCCACGCTGAGCAGGCCCCGAAGATCGGTGCCGAGCTTCTTGACAGCATCTACAAGACCACCGGCTTCGATCCGATGAAGCTCTGAAGGGTGACGATATGACGATGTCACCTAGCCCCCCCATCGACGCGTCCAAACGGCGGCTCCTCGTTGGCATCGCCTCGGTTCCAGCGCTCGCGGCGCCCTCTGGTGTGGCCGCAGCCAATACACAGCCGGGGCTCTATGCGTACGTGGGCTGCCGCACGACCAAAGAACGCAATGCCCGCGGCAAAGGACTGAGCGTTTACCGCATCGACAGAGCAACTGGCGACTGGACTCACGTTCAGCTCGTCGAAGGCCTCGACAACCCGTCGTTCCTGGCCTTCGACCGCACCAACCGCTTCCTGTACTCCGTGCACGGCGACCTCGGCGACGTGAGCGCGTATGCCATCGACCGATCGACAGGTCGTCTTACGCTGCTCAATCGTCGCTCCACCGGAGGCAAGAATCCGGTCCATTTAGCGGCTGACCCGACCAACCGCCTGCTCGTCGTCGCAAACTACGCGACGGGGACGGTCGTGCTGCTGCCCATTCAGGCGGACGGCAGCCTCGGCGAAGTCGTCGACTCGGCCAACCTGCCCGGCAAACCCGGCCCTCACAAAACGCAGCAAGACAGCTCGCATCCTCACGACGTGCCCTTTGACCCGAGCGGTCGGTTCATCATCGTGCCGGACAAAGGTTTGGACCGCATTTTCGTCTTCAAGGTGGACGCCGCGGCGGGGAAACTCATTCATGCCGACGTGCCGCCGGTCCTAAGTCGCCCAGGCGCTGGCCCTCGCCATGTTGCGTTCCACCCGTCGATGTCGTTGGCGTATGTGATGAACGAGCTCGACTCGACCATCACGACCTACCGGTTCGACACGACAACCGGAGAGTTGATCCCTCTGCGTATCGTGTCGACTTTGCCGACCGATTACGCCGGTGACAACACGGGCGCGGAAATCGCGGTCAGCCGCTCCGGGCGGTTCCTCTTTGGTTCGAACCGGGGTCACGACTCGGTCGTCACCATGGCAATCGACACTGAGACGGGGTTTCTCAGTGCTTTGTCCTGGGCTGAGACCGGTGGCAGAGGGCCCCGTTTTTTTGCTCTGGATCCAGATGACAAGACCCTGTACGCGGCCAACGAGAACAGCGACTCCATCGTCGCTATGCGCCTGACCGCATCGGGTGCCTTGATCCCAACAGGGCAAAGGATCAGCACCGGCAGCCCCGTCTGCATCGTCTTTCTCGACGCCGGGAAGGCCTAACAGAACGGGCGGCAGCGCTAACCGGCCTCGAGGTATCAACCGACATGCCACGCGGTAAAGCGCGCAAGCGGCAGTCTCGGCGGGTTGGGTGGCGCCGGCCCGCCCACATTCGACCACCATGATGGGGGTTGGCTCCCGCTGCGAGCGGCAGCAGCGACTACGGCGTCGGCGAGATGACAACGGTGACCGGTATCGCCCATCGTTGGTCCTCGAAGTCCTTCTTTATGACTGCCGGATTCTTCAGCAGCCGCTTGGGGTCGTAAACCAGAAAGACGAGGTGCTTGCAGTCGGCATTTGCCTGGTAGCGGCCGATAGCGACGAGGAGTTGCGCACCTAGTTCGGCATCCTTGAGGCCTACGCGCGTCATCTTGGCTTCGATGATCACGCCGTGATCCTTCAACAGGAAGTCGCCGCGAGACCAGCCGCCGGCGAAGCTGGGGTTGGGCTCTTCGAGGAGGACGTCGTCGTAATGAAGGCGGAGCATCGGGCGCAGTGCGTCCTGCACGTCGTACTCGTCCTCGAAAGTCATGGCCGCTCGTGGCGCGCGCCGCACCTGAAGCTCGCGAGCGAACAGATCAAAGCGTCGAAGTAACGCCGCTACTTCAACAACCAGGGCTGCCGTGGCGTCGACCGCCGGAGCTGCATCTAGCGGGGGCGGCTCCGGGTCAGCGGCCGGTGGTAGCAGGTAGTCGTCCAAGGCCGGGCGTACGTAGCGCTCCTCGAGGCCGGGTGGCGTGAAGAGTGTGTATCCCAGCAAACACAGCTCTACCAGCAGGAACGTCGCCGTGATGAGGAGCGGGCGATTGACCAGCTGAATATCGATCTCGGGCTTGTAGGCGTACAGCTTGGATGGCAGCCCCGAAAGCTGCAGCTCCGCCTCCGTCGGCGACCGCTCTTCCAGCCGGTAGTGGATGACCACCGCCAGCGCGCCTTGTGCGCCGCTGCCCACGTGAATGTCAGAAGGGGCGCTGGATCGCAGCCCGGCGTTGTAAGCGCGGAGCTCGGCAAAGACAGGTTGAGTGTTCTTCTGAAAGTTGTCCGAAAGTACGAACTCGACAACCTCTGAATTGGTGAAGTCCATCTTGCCGAAAATGGGGCGGATGCTGATCAGGTAGATCAGCGTGGTCAGGCACGCGCTGAACAACAGCATCGCAATGATCGTCCGGCGCCCGCGCTGAAGAGCGAGGATGACTTCGCCCACGTGCTGCGGCCGCCTTGGTCTCCGTGCATCGCGGGCCGGTAGTTCGGTTGGAATTTCGATCGTGGAGTCACAGGCCATAACGCTTCGCCTTGTTCAGCTGGTGGAACACGTGCATGACCGTACTACGCAGGCCGTCGATCGCCCACTGAAATGCAGTTGGTGTCGCGCACCGCTGTGGCGTCGGCCCACCGGCGGTTCCGATTGCTGAAGGTGCAGACTCAAATGAGAACCAAAGAGGTACACCAAGCCCGGCAATCCTGGCGGTGGCACGGATCGGATGCCGGCCAAGCTGCACCTGATGGGGACGCTGTTCTGCAAGAGGGTAGCGCAGGCGGTGAGGCCATCCATTTGCAGTTTGTGTTGGGCTGACTTGCAACCCGTCCTACGGATATCGGCGCATCCGCGAGTTCCTGCGCCAGCGCGGATTCGCACTGAGCTGGAGCATGGAGCCGGCCGGCGACACCAGCGACGCCGTCGGTCAGCCGTCGCTCATGAATCTCCAAAGGGCAGCACTCACATCCATCCCGTCAGTGATACCGAGCCTAGCCGCACCTGCAAAAAGCGCGTTGTACTCAAGATGGCGGTCTTCGGGCGGTCCGATGAGGACGTAGCTACGTCCGGAGGTCGTCGTTACCGTGCGAGTTTCGGTGTCGACAGCCGAGATTGCCGAGGACAGCCTGACGACGCCGCGGTCAGCCACTCGATGACGCAGGGTCGCGAGATGCAGTGCACCCGAGAAGGTCTTGATCAGGCGCCAAGAGTACGCCTTCATACGCGGCTGATCCTCCACTGGGGGAGCCTGCCTCTTGCTGAAAAAGAAGAAGCCGTCATCATCTGGGTAGAAGAAGTTCATGAGTGCTCCTGCTGCCGACCGCTGGCCCGGGTCCTTCGAACACGCTCCTTCACTGTCTACGCCCTTCGGCAGCCACGCGCGTCATCGACTTCACCCGCGACGATGACCTCGGCGTTGCCGTCAGCGTCAATGGCCGTGATGCCGCGCAAGCCGACACCATAGCTCTTGAACCCTTGTGCGGTCCAACGGTCGGAGCTATCGAGCCGATCGTGCTGATGTCCGTGCACGAGCACCCGGGCGCCCATGCTCTGCGCCAGCGTGTCCAGAAGCTCGAAGCCGTAGGGGTGGTAGCCCGGTGCCTCATGGGTGACGAGGACATCGGCGCGCAGGTTGGCCAAGGCGTCGATGTCCTCGGGATAGATGGTGCCCCAGTGCTTGCGTGGAGGGCCGCCGCCCCAGCGGTCCGTTGGCGGCGTGGATCTCGCGTGCTCACTGCGGGTGCGGTATGCGGGATCACTATGCTGGGCCGCCGACGTGCGCGGGTCCCAGACGCTCCCCCGAAACACGCCGCCGAGCCCAGCCAGGCGTTGCCCATTCGGCAGCTCAACGACGCGTCCATGCGCGTTGAAGTCCTTGAGTTGGCTCCCCCAGACGCGCGACCACAGCTCGTCAGAATCCGCGTCGTGGTTGCCGTGAATGAACCAAACCGTGAGGGGCCTGGCGACCAGCGGTGCCACTTCCATGTGAAGCGGCCGCCGAGGCTCCAAGTCACCCAGCAGGATCACGGCGCTCGCCTTCGTGCGATTAGCCGCCTCGACGATGTGGCGAAACCTTCCATGAGGGTCGCCGCAGTACAGGATCGGCCCTGCGCTCATGACTTGCTTGCCCACTCGACCGCCTCAATTCCAGCCCCCGGATTGGACGTGTCGCCCATCAAATTGTTAGTGTTCACTAACTATAATTGCCTATAAAGAAAGCCGGCGACTGACCGACGTCGGCCCAAGACGCGGGCACGCTGGTCGCGCAGCGCGATGGCCCGCATGCGATTGGGAGCACCCTCGGATGGGCCTCTGCGCTTTCGACCGGCGGTCCATGATGTCCATCAGCCGGTGCCCTTTCGGATGCTGGCCTTGAGCCGGCTGAGCTTCGCGACTCGACCTGCCTTGCCCCGGGCTGCCTTGCCCCGACTCAACCTCTTGAGCTCCAGGATCGTCTTGAAGGGATAGCGGTTCGCGGCCGGTTCCCAGAACCGTTCACGGCCGACGGGCGTCATGTTGTCCCAGTCGCGCATCTCGTCGTCGACATCCTGCGGGTGCTCGTCGAAATCGGCCGGCGTGAGCACCGGCTTGGTCAGTGCCTCGTGCATCCGCGCCAATGTGGAGTGCGCGGCGCCCATGCCCTCGTCGCCATCCCAGCCCACGGTGGCCGGCCGAACCGTGTAGGCCGTTGGCTTCTCGCCGGCGTAGTAGACCTCGTGGATCGCGAAATACAGCTGCCCGTCGGACTCGAACCGCATCACCCGGTAGTTCCAGGTGCGACGGGATGAGTCTGCCGATGCGCCGCCGATTGGCATCGACCCTCCCGGATCCGCGATGTCGGGGTTCATGTCGCGATCGGAGACCGCCTGTCCAGGAATGCCGAAACTGCCTTCAAGGTCGTGCAACGACGGTGGTCCGCCGACTTCATCGTCGAGGGCAGCCGCGAATCGCGCAACTTGCAACACCTGATCGAGCCCGACGTGCTCCATCAAGGCCGCCAGCAAGCGCACGCGTTCGGCATCGTCCCAGAACAGCTTGCCCTTTAGCACTTCGAGTTTCATCGGCAGCGCGTCGAGCTTGGCCAGGATCTCAGGGCCCACCCAACGCCTACCCGATCGGCCGATCGACCATTGGTGGCCGGCGAGTGCTTTGTGGATGTCTTCGTCGGTCATGGTTCACTCCTGCAGAGGTGTGTGTGCATCGCTTCAAACCGCGTTGTGCATCAGCTCGGTGGCTGGCTCAATGCAGCGCTTTGGCCCGAAACGTCTCGCGCGCCCAGTCCGCCAGGTAGTCTTCGACGCAGCGCTGGAGATCGCGCGCCGACGTGCCGGCTCTTTGAACCACGTCCGCCGGGATGGGAGGGAAGAGCTCGGGCGGCACGCCCCAGCGCGCTGCCAGTTCGGCAGCGACGGCGCCGGCCAGGGCCGGCCGGTGCTCGGCCCCTGGCTCGGGCACATAGACGATCCGGAACCTCGAGAGCAAGGCCTTCGGCAGCCGCAGCGAGTTCACCGTGCCGATGAAGGTCAGCCAGGACAGGTCGCATGCTGCCTGAAGGAACCCGTCGCGGTAGTTGCTCGCCGTCTCGGGCTCCAGCATCGACAGCAGCGCGCTCGTGATCTGCCCGTTGTGCCGTGACGTTCCAGCCTTGTCCAGTTCGTCCAGCAGCGCGAGGCCAGACACCGTCCGATGCGTGAGCATCGAAGCCAAAAGCGGGCTCGGCGCGCCTGTCGCCCATCCGCGCGCCGTGCCTAGCAACGCCTTGGCATCCGCCACCCCTCCGACGGGGATGGGCACGTAGGGCAACTCGAAGATGGCGGCGATCCTGCGTGCCAGACGCGACTTGCCAGAGCCTGGCAGGCCAGCAAGCAAGAGGTGCGGCAGCTTGAACTCGCGACTGCCGAGCAACAGTCGGGGCTCCAGGCAGCCCCTGATCGTCTCGACCACTTGTTCGGCCCAGGGAAACTCGGCGCGCAGCTGATCAAGCCTCCGTCTCAGGTCATCGACGCCGTCCAGCATCCGGACCGGCATGGGTTCCCTGAGCGCTTGGAATTGCGCGATGACCTCGCGGTCAACTCGGTCGGAACTCGGAGGAATGGGCTCCTTCACCGCCCGGACCCAGTGATGATCGATGGAGTCGGGCGACGACGCCAGCGGTGCAGCCACCGCCGGTCCCGAAGCGCGGCACGCAGGCGCCTCTGCGTTCAGATGAGCCACCTCCGAGCGCAACCGAAAGCTGAGCACCTTGTAGACCTCATCCGTGAAGGGATGGAGCCGCAACATGCGTTCACTGGGGTGTTCCTTCAGGCCCTGGTCCAGCCTGCGCCGCAGCGTCTTCCACAGTTGGGGACCGAACTGCCAGAGATGCAGCCTCAGCCTGGCGGCGCGTCGTTGATCAGCCATGCAGTGAAGGTTGAGGATGGCCATCGACAGGCAGTTCAGGCCGGCGGCGGCCTGGTGCATGTCCATCGGCACGTTGTCGTTCAGGACCAGTTGCTCGGCGCACTTGAGGCCACCGATCCAGCGCTCCATCGAGCCGAGTTCCATGAAGTCGCGATCGACTTTGAGATTGGCACTCTCCGCCGCTTTGACGGCTTCAGGTGGTCGCAGCACGCCGATCTCGCGCGTCAGCACCCTGCCGCCGAATTTGAGCGGCTCGATGGCGATGCCGTCGCGGTGAAGCAGCAGCCGCGCCAGCCGGTCCTGCACCCTGGGGCAGTCCGATTGCCGATCGAGCCGAAGCAAGAGGTGGTGCTCGAACACATAGGGCAGATTGCTCTCGCTGGAACCTCTCACCAAGGCGACGGCGGCGTCCAGGCGCTTGAAGCGAAGCGTCATGGGCAGGTCCACATCGTCCAGCGATGCGCAGAGTTCCATCAGCTGGGTCCAGAGCGGCTCGTCGGCCGCGTAGTCCATGAGGTCATCCACGACAGCGGCTTGGCGCTGGTGGATTTCGAAGGCAGAGGGCTTCATCGCGTGTCTCCAGGCGGTAGGTCATGCAGCGGCTCCACCGGACAAGGGTGAGAGCTAGTTCAGGGGATAGGTGCGCCGAAACCAGGTCAGGACCGGGTTCGGGCGATCTTTATCTGCATGGGGCCGGTGCAGGCCTCGACAAGCGAAAGCGCGCTGCTATTCGACCGGGCGGTCGAATTTCCGATTGGAAGATGGAGCGGGCGCATGGCAAAACTCATTCAGTGGCTCATACGCTAATTGAATGCGCCGCCCTGTGCAACCGGAGTTGGCAAAATCCCACGGCTTGCATGCCAGTATTCATTCCGCAAAACAGTATTGGCACGAACCATATTCGCGCGGGTGTTGATAGACCACCCGCATGACGCGCCCGTGGTGCAGCGAATGGCCAACAACTAGAGAACACTTATAGGTTAGTCAAACAAGGCGGCATCGAGCATCCAGCCTTCATCGACGTGCTTTAGAAGCAGCCATATCGACACGTACGGATTGGCAAGGCGTCGGCAAATCACAGTCCCCGGCCATGAGTTTTGAGGCACGAGATGCTGTTGAAGCCTGGCCGTTTCTTCCCGTGCTAGCGCAACGGCAGTTGCAGCGATCTTGTCGACGTGGTCTCCGGCCAGGCCGCGCTCCCGCAGTGCAGCTGCCACGTCGTTCGAGGAAGAGCCCAGCCGCACGCCAAGGGCTCTTCCATTCAGGACACCTTTCGTTGCCATGTCTTTCCTCTGCGACGCACGTAAAACTATTTCGCATCTAACGATCAGCACAAATCAAATGTGGAAGATCGTCCGTGGTGTGATCGTCTACATATTACGACGATTGAGGCATGCCCTCAGCGTCGCCCGCCTACGGAGGACACCCTGCGCTGAAGGCGTTGGGTGCTGCGATCCAGCGGGCGAGAAAAGCACAGGACATCTCGCAAGAAGACCTCGCTGACAAGGCCGACCTCGACCGGGCTTACTTGAGCAGCATTGAACGAGGTGGCCAGAACGCTGGCGTCATGTTGCTGCTAAGGATCGCGCAAGCGCTGGACATCACCTTGGCAGAGCTCGTAGGTAGCGCAGGTCTTTAGAGGGCCTGGGCTGCGCTGCGGCCGAATGGCGGCACAGCCGCCGCGCCGTCGGGCCAGTTGAGATTCGGATGGTTGTGACAGGGCTACCGGGAACAGCGACGGCAGACCTTTTCCGTGTCTGAAGATAGGTGTGTACCGCACGACGGTTCGGCATTCCAGCGAACGGGCGCGCGGCGAACTGCGGCATATCAGCAGCCGATGAGGAAAGAGGCCTGGCTAAGGGAATGCAGGTCAGGGCGCGGGTTCAGGCAACCTCTACGGGTCCTGTGCGAGCTTCGATGAGAAAAAAAGCGATGCGCCTCGAACAGGATGGAGCGCGAGTTCTAAATTAATACCGGTCGCGTGGGATTAATTGGTTTGCGCAGTGATGTTGATATAAAACGATATTCGTGGCTTTACATATCAAAAGCGGCGCTTGCAAGATTTTCGCGACAAGACCACAATTTGGTGAATTCCCCGAACTATCCGAGCCATTTGTGGCAATGAAACCGCCGCTTGAAGATTTCGGTGCCAAGCTATTCAGCCATCGACATGCAATGGGCCTTTCCCAGGCCGAACTGGCACGCCGCGCGCGCATTAGCCGCAGTTTCTTGAGCGAGATTGAGAACGGCCGCCGCCGGCCGCCGCCAAAGCGGACCGTCGAGCGCCTCACTTTGGCGCTGGCGCTCCCCGACGAGCAGCGCGATGCGCTCTACGAGCTGGCAGCAAGCGGTCGACCTTGCCGAGAAGCCTTGGAGGCAACAAGAGCAGTTCTCGCGCTCGTCGGGGATCTCAGTAGTTACGGCCATCAACTGCGGGCACGTGACGTCGAACGCGTCCGGCGCCAAATCAAGGAATTGATCACCTAAAAAAGACGAACGGCGAACCCCCTTTCCGGAAGCCCGCCGCCCGCGGTCGCTCGGATATTGAAACCCTTACCACCTCGCACGTGTAGGGTATCAACTCCAGCCGACCCAAGGGAGATTGTTCGCTTCTGGCAGCGAACAACCTGGCTGGAGATCCCAATGTCACCATCCCTTCCTAAGCCTGGCCCCACGGGGCAGCAGCACGAAGCCGCCAAATTCTGTTCGCTGGCACCGTGAACGCGTGCGAGCTGGGCAGCGGCGGGCCACGGACGGCGCTGCGAGACCGGACAGGGACGTGGCCGGAAGACGGCGTCCACCCGTCCCGACCATCCGGATCGCCGATGGCACTTCACCTCCACCGGCATGTCGCCGGCGGCCGGCATCCGCCGCCTTGGGCAATGCGGGCGCGCCCTCGGCCTGGCAGCCCTGTCTTCGGTCATCCCGGGCAACGCTCGCCACACTCCCACAGGGCATCTGCCGATCGACCAGCGCGCCCTTTGCAACGCCTTTCAACCGCTGGGAGGTGCCGACCATGATGACGCACGAGGAATTTGATGCGTGGGCCCACAGGCTGCGTCTGAAGCCCTCGGCCATCGCGGTGCTGCACCGGATCCGCACAAGTCCGCCCGAGCGCAACGTCGCCAACAGCCATGGCGCCATGGCTGGCCGCTTCGCGAGCAAGAAGATGGGCCACACGATTCAGTGGAGGGGTGCCACAGAGCAACGCCCCTTGGTCCTGCTCTGGGAAGAAGACCCGAATTGTCTGGAGGTTTGGGATCTGAGTTGGACACTGAAGCTCCGCTACGTGCTGCCGACAGGTAAGCCATCCGGCGTCCGGCATCGGATCGACTTCGTCGTCCTCACAAAGCAATGGGCCGGTTGCGTCGATTTCCGATCCTCATCCGAGCTAGGGCGGCTTGTCGTCGAACAGCCCTATCGATGGGCGCAGACTGGAGTCGCGGCCTGGGACCAGCCGCCAGCGAGGGAAGCCTGTGCGGAACTTGGCCTCGAATACCGCCTGATCAGTGATCACGACATCCCGCACGTGCTGGTTCGCAATGTGGACTTCCTGCGGTCGAAGATGCTGTCGCCGGTCGCGATGCCTGATGACGCCATCGTTGCCTTGAAGGCTCGGCTGGCCGAGGACAGGCGCGTGCGGCTCACCGAAGCCATTGCCATCGTCGAAGACGCCGAGATCGTCTTTCACGGGCACTTCTTGGGGCACTGGTGCCTGAGCCTCACCCAGGAGGCCCTGGCTCACCCCGACTCTACGTTCGTCTATCGGGACCAGACCGCCCAAGGCCTATTCTCGGCGCTTCAACAGTGCACTGCACCGATGCTGCTGCAGACGGTAGACATTGACAGCATCGAGGTCGGGGAAAGCCTTACGTGGGCCGGGAGGTCCTACCTCCTCGTCAACAAGACGCTCGCCGAGTTCTTCCTGTCTGCCCCAGGGCTCCCGCTAGTGCCCCTGTCGAGGGGCGAGTTCGGCAAGCGCTTCAAATTAAAAGAGATCACCCGAGACCGGGCGCAGCCGCTCATGACGGATGCAGGCTTGCAGATCCTTCGGCAGGCCACGAACTACACGATCAATCGCGCCATCGAGAAGCTCCAGGTACTCAAGCACGTCGAGAAAGGCGGCATGATCGCTGAGTCAGGTGCGCCCCGCCGAACGTACTACCAGTGGAAACAGGAGCACCGCGAAGGCGAGGTCATGTACGGGAATGGCTTCATCGGCCTGATCGACAGAAACGACCGCAAGGGCAACCGTACACCGCGGACCGAACCGGGCGAGGTCGAGATCCTGGCTGAATCGTTCAACTGGCTGCGCGACCCCGTGCCCCGGGAAACGGGCGCTGGCTATGCGCACTACATTGCCGGCTGCGTGGCCAAGACCATCACCCCGCGGTCGCTGCAATCCTTTACTGACGCCTGGAACAAGGAGAACGCGCACGCGAAGACGGTAGACCGCGCCGGGGAGCGCGCAGCCTATCCTCTCAAAGCACCTAAGGCATCAGGAGGCCCGCACCTGGCACAAGGGCCGGTCGAGGGAGACACGCCCTTCGGCCTCGTGCATATCGATCACATGCAGTCCGACACCTTCTGTCGGCGCATGAACTCCACCCAGCTTCTGGGCAAGCCTTGGTTCACGATCGCGATTGACGCGTTCCTGCGATGGGTCTTGGGCATCTGGGTGTCCATCCTGCCGCCTTCGCACATGGCGGTCATGATGGTGCTGCGCGACATCGTTCGGCGCCATGGGCGGCTGCCTATGCGCGTGATTACCGACAGTGGGAGTGACTTCAAATGCGTCAGGGTGGCGCAGTTCCTGGCCAGCGAGGGGTCCGACCATGCCCTTCGCCCGCAAAGCGAGCCGCGCTACGGCAATCCCGTGGAGCGGCTGAACCTCGATATCTGTCACCATCTCACCAAGGTCTGGGTAGGCAGCAACGAGGTGCTGAAACGACCGCGGCAGTCCTCTGCATCTCACGATCCGCGCGCGCTGGCCTACCGAACCGTTCCCATGGTGGCCGAGGCGCTCGAGGATCTGCTGTTTGAGAAATACCCGACGAGACCGCACGCAGGCTTGCAATGCACGCCGCAAGAGCGGCTCCGCTCGGTGGGGACCTTCCAAGGCAACAGTTGGGGCATTCCCGTCGCTCACGACGAAACTTTGATCTACAAGACGCTGGCGTCGCCCCACAAACACGGCGGGCTGATACGCCTACGTGACGGCATCCGGGTCAACAACTGGAACTACTACAACGACGCGTTCATCGGCCATGACCACCAGAGATTGACCGAGCCCCCCTTCTACGACCCGGAAGATCCGACATACATCGAGGCTCGCATCGGTGGCCGTCGGACCCGGTGCGAGATGATCGATTCGCAGCGGCGACAACTGCCGCCACCAGAGCATCGTCGCTTTGCGGTCAGTGAACACATCTTCCTAGCCCGTCCGAGCACGAGCAAGGATGCGCGGATGGCCTTCCTGGCGTCCATGGGTGCGATGTACAGGGACCAGGACGCCGAGCGCAACGCGTTCCTGAACGGTCTGCCGCCCGCTGCAGAGGCCGCCCCGCCTCCTGTGGCGACATCCGCGGATGATGGCAGTCCGGGCTTCAGCACCGACAAGGCCGGCGACGAATCCGGCGAATTGCCAACAGCGGAATTCAAGCTCAAGGCCGCCCCCATTTCCCGTCGGGAGCTTCCATCATGACGGAATCCATCGCCAACCTCGTCGTGCACGGTTTCGATGTTCACCCGTTGGTCGAGACGTTTCGGCGCGATCGTGTCATGCACGACAAGTTCAAGGAAACCTTGGATCAAATCGCCGAGCGCATCCAGTGCAGCGAGCAGCAATCGATGACCGTCGTCGTTGGTCCGACGGCGTCGGGCAAGACCGCCCTCACCGACGAGTTCGGCTACCAGTTCGCGACGTCAATGGCGTCGGTCCCCGCCGAGAAGCAGACCTCGTTGCTGGCGATGGAACTCGCTTCGCCCGAGCAGGGTCAGTTCAAGTGGGTGAACGACTTCTACATCCCGGGGCTGGTTGCACTCAATGAGCCTTGCCCAACGAAAAAGATCAATGTGGAGGCGCTACGCCTGCAGTTGCTTGCCGGCGTGACCAAGGTGCCTTACTCGAAAAGGCCTGAGACCATTTACGACTACCGAAACAGCTTTCTAGCCGCCCTGGACAAGGCGAAAGCCGTCGGTGCGTTGATTGACGAGGCGAACTTCCTGAGGCGCCCCACATCGGCCAGCGGCGTGTTCACTCAGTACAACTCGCTCAGAAGCCGAAGCGACGCCTGCCGCACGCACTTCGTCCTCATCGGTACCGCAGAGGTCGCGGACATCTTTCAACAGAGCGGGCCCATCTCGAAGCGCGTCTATCCCATATGGCTGGCACCCTATGGGTCGAGCCAAAAGGAAATGGTCCAGTTCGGCAACGCCGTGATGTCCATCGTCCAGAAGCTTCCAATCCGAGTCACTTTCAGCGTCGAAAAGAACCTCAAGGATTTGTTCGAAGGCGCCCTCGGACTGTTCGGACTAGTACATGACTGGTTTGATCGCGCACTGATCCGCGCCATCTCGCACAGCGAGACGACCATCACTTGGGCCGACATGCAGAAGTGCCGGCTGCACGATATTCAACTGTCGGGAATAGCAGCCGATTTGATCCAGTACCGTGAGGTGCAGACCGGCGTAACGACCTACCTGCGAGAGCAGATGAAGTCGCTGTTCCTACCGTCAGTCCAGTCGGCCTCCGATGGCGTCGCAAGACCACCGAAGCGCCAAAGAAATCCATTTGAGCGCAAGCCCATTCGAGACGCGGTCGGCACATCGTGACTCGTGCACGGGTTTTTGGGCGCCCGGTACCACTCCTGCGGGATAGACCACCGCGACGCCGTGGAGTCGGCGGGGTCGAGGCTCTATCCAGCTACATCTCCGCCCAAGCCCTCGACTGCCATTGCGCGCCGTTCACACTTTTCTCGGAAGTGCTGATCCCCGCCAAAAAGGACTTGAGGACTCGGTGGCAGCGGGTGAGATTTGGCGAGTCACACCTGATAAACGGCTACACCGACATCGCCTCTGCCGTTGCTGCTTCGGTCGATACCTGCGCGGGCATCAACTTCGCGCGGGAGATGACGTTCCTGGGTCTGAAGGATCTTTGCGATCCCATAGGCAAGCACTTCATGCATCTGACGCGCCCGTGGTGCGGCGCCTGCTATCTGGAAGCCAGGTCGCATGGCATTCCGGCATGGGATCCGCTGTACAGCTATGTTCGGACCAGCAAGGTCTGCGTCTGGCACAAGGCGCCATTCCTGTTCATGTGCGCGAAGTGCAACCGAGGTCAACGTTTCCTCCCAAAGTTTCCGTTCCTGGACCATTGCGAGCACTGCGGTGCCGACCTGGCAATCCAAGCAGCCCAAGACCACCCTGACGGACAGTCGCTCGACGAGCACCTGTGGTTCGCCCAGGCCGCGCTCGACACCATCTGGCACATGAGCAGGGGGGAAGCCCTGACTGCGGAGCACTTCGGCAACAACGTGCTTGCGCTGATGAACAGGCACTTCAAAGGGAAGGAGCGGCCTTTCGCAGTGAGGTTAGGGATCGCTGGCTCCGGACCGAAGAATTGGACGAAGCGCGGCTCTGCGCCGACTTGGGCGTCGCTTGTCGACCTTGCTCATCGCCTGGAGATTCCTCCGGCGCAGTTGGGCTCAGCGGAGGCAACACTCACCGATCCTCAGTACTGGCGTCATCGCCCGGCTGCTGCGCTCGACCAGCCGCACCTGAGACCGGCAAAAGCATTGCTTCGACAGGTCCGGGCAGAGCTTCGCAAGGAGCCCGTGATCATCCAGAACGGACGCCTTTTCACCGTGGAGAGCCTCAACGCCCTGGCCAGGCGATTGAACATCAAGGTCGCGCTAGTAAAACGCCACTTCCCTGAGGAAACCCAAAAGTCCATCGCCGACCGCAGGCACCTTAGGACGCTTCTCCGTATGGAGGGAATCCGTGAGAGGGATGAAAGGCTTCACGCCGCGGCGGCAGCGGTGAAACAGCACGGACTTCCGCTGACGGAACGGAACCTCAAGCGCACCGGGTTGCTAAAGGTCAGCGACTTAGTTCAGAAGCACAAGTCGTAGCGTTCGCGCAACGGCTACGGTCGCCCCCGGAGCCCCCCCCGCCATGCGTCAAGCAAAAGCCTGCACAACGAGGCTTCAAAGCAAAAAGCCGCACGATGTGCGGCCTTATGGCTTACCCGGCACCCTGACAAATCAGGGCCTTAGATGGGTGGTGGCCTGGGGCGGAATCGAACCACCGACACGCGGATTTTCAATCCGCTGCTCTACCAACTGAGCTACCAGGCCTAATTCGGTCCACCGAAACGACCATGCGGCCGCTCAGCGAAGTCCGCGACTATAGCACAGGGTTCTCCGGTCAGGCCGACCCGCCGCGCTTGTTGCGGCTGAGGTCGACGCCCAGTTGCTTGAGCTTGCGGTAGAGATGGGTGCGCTCCAGGCCGGTCTTCTCGGCAACGCGGGTCATGGAGCCGTTTTCCTTGGCGAGGTGGAACTCGAAGTAGCTCTTCTCGAAGGCGTCGCGCGCCTCGCGCAAGGGGCGGTCGAGTTCGAAGCTCTGCTCGGACGCCAGCGAGTTGCCCGGCAGATGGCTGTTGCCGGCCAGGTTGACGGGCGCGGCCTGCAGGCCGGGGCTCAGCTCGGGGCGGGCATAGCTTGGCAGGCCGGCGACTGCGGGCGCGGGTCGCGGCGGCGCGGTCTTGATCAGAGCCTGCTCGACGGCGCGCAGCAGCTTCTGCAGCGTGATGGGCTTTTCGAGGAAGGCGATGGCGCCGAACTTGGTGGCCTCCACTGCCGTGTCGATGGTGCCGTGGCCGCTCATCATGATGACGGGCATGGTGAGCAGGCCGGCGCTGCCCCATTCCTTGAGCAGCGTCACGCCGTCGACGTCGGGCATCCAGATGTCGAGCAGCACGAGATCGGGACGCATGCGCTCGCGCACCGCCCGCGCCTGGGTGGCGTTCTCGGCTAGCTCAATGGTGTGTCCCTCGTCGCTGAGGATTTCGGACAGCAGGGCACGGATGCCCAGCTCGTCGTCGACAACAAGAATCGTGGCCATGAATCCTTAAGTTTTGGCGCCTTGCGCACCGGGCTCGGTGGCGGCGACCAGATTCGAAAATGATAGCGAAACTTGCGCGCCGATCACGACAGCTTCCTGACTGCCATCAGCGGGAGAACCCGCATCGGAAGCGGGATGCAGGTTGCGCAAGGCGATGCGGGCGCCGTGTTCGTCGGCGATCTTCTTGACCACGGCCAGGCCCAGGCCGGTGCCCTTGGCCTTGGTGGTCACATAGGGCTCGAAGGCACGCTTGAGCACCTTCTCGGCAAAGCCGGGCCCGTTGTCGATGATGTGCAGACGCACCGAGCGCGGCGTGCCGCTGTCGGTCATTGACAGCGAGGAGCGCACGATGACATGACCGTCGGCGCGCTCGTGCACAGCGTCCAGCGCGTTCTGCACGAGGTTGTGGATGACCTGGCGCAGCTGGCTGGCGTCGCCCTTGATGGCCGGCAGATGGGGCGCGAGCTCGGCGCCGAGCCGGCCCTTGTCCTGGGGCTCGGCATAGAGGCTCAGCACCTCGTGGACGAGGGCGTTGAGGTCCAGGGGCTTGAGCTGGGCGGAGGGCAGGCGGGCGTAGTCGCGGAACTCGTTGACGAGCTGCTTCATGGCCTGCACCTGGTTGACGATGGTGGCCACCGAGCGCACCAGCATGGCCTGGTCGGCGCCTTCCAGCTTGGCCTCGAGCTTGTGCTGCAGGCGCTCGGCGGAGAGCTGGATGGGTGTCAGCGGGTTCTTGATCTCATGGGCCAGGCGGCGCGCGACCTCGCTCCACGCGGCAGAACGCTGGGCCGACACGACCTCGGAGATGTCGTCGAAGACCAGGAGGCGGGCGTCCTGCGGCAACAGTGCGCCGCGCACGAGCAGGGTCAGCCGGTCGTGCTTGGGGTCGAGCTGGAGCTCGAAGGACTCCTGCCAGAGCTCGCGGCCCACGTCGCGCTCGCCGCTGTCGCGGCCCATGTGCTGCTCGAAGCGCTGGTCCAGCGCCGCCGCAAAATCGGCCAGCTCCGGCACATCGGCCAGGGGGCGGCCCACATAGACCGACAGCGGCAGGCGCAGGATGCGCGTGGCCCCAGGGTTGACGGTCTCGATATGACCATCGGCGTCGAAGACGAGAACGCCGGCGGTCAGGTTGTCGAGGATGGTCTGCAAATGCGTGCGGGCGGCATCCAGTTCGGCCACTGTGCGCGAGACCTGGGCGCGGGCGTCGGCGAGCTGGCCGGTCATGTCGGCGAAGGAACGCGTCAGGCCGCCGAGTTCGTCGCGCGAGGCCAGCACCGGGCGCACCGAGAGGTCGCCCTGGGCCACCTGACGCACGCCGTCGGCCAGCATCAGCAGCGGCCGCGCGAGCTGGTTGCCCAGGGTGACGGCCAGCAGCAGGGCCGCGAAGGTGGCCAGGATGAGCACCAGGGTCAGCGTGCCCAGATACATCTGACGCAGGCCGCCGCGCTCCAGTGAGCGCTGCTGGTATTCGCTGTTGGCGGTCTGCACGGCCAGGGCATTGCTCAGCATGCTGGCCGGGATGCGCTGCACGACCATCAGATAGCGCTCGCCCATCCCCAGGCGCAGCTCGGTGTTGGGCAGCAGGGCCAAGGTACGGATCTGGGCGCCGTTCTGCAGGGCCGCGGCTTCGTCCTCCAGGCCCTCGAGCTGGCTGGCCACGGCGCCGCCGCGGGCCTGGCGCAGCATGCCGCCGCTGGGGCGGTCGGGCGTCAGCTGGCGCGTGTCGCCACCACTCTCCAACAGGATCTGGCCGTTGCCGCCCACCAGGGCGACGGTACGGGCACCCAGCTTGTCGCGCACCCGCTCCAGCGCAATCAGCTGCGGCGTGCTGCTGTCGGACAGCTGCTCGGCGGCGTCGCGGGTCTTGGTGCCGAGGTCGGCCACCAGGGCGTCCAGGGTGCCACGGCCCAGGTTCAGGCCGGCTTCCAGCGCACTGGCCAGCTTGACGTCGAACCAGGTCTCGATGCTGCGGTTCACGAACTGGTAGGAGACGGCGTAGATCATCAGGCCGGGCACCACGCCCACCAGGGCGAAGATGGCGGCCAGCTTGAACAGCAGCCGGCTGCCGAAGCGGCCGCTGCGCACCCTCAGCACCAGGCGCACAGCGGCGGTCAGGATGACCAGGGTCAGCACCGCGGCGACGCCGACGTTGACCCAGTAGAGCCAGTGGTAGTGGCGCTCGAAGAAGCCACGCTCGGAGGTGGTGCCGACGGACAGCAGGAAGGCCAGCACGCCGGCAACGCCGGTGAGGGTCACCAGGGTGATGACCCAGCCCCATCGAGCGACCTTGGTCATTTCAAGCTGAAGTCAGGCGCGAAGTTGCGCTTCTGCTCGACGCTGAGCGCAAACCCCGACTGCAGGCCGATCTGCATGGGCCGCGGCAGCTGGCTGACGTCGAGCTTGTAGCTGAACTCGAGGTAGTAGCTGCCGCTGTCCTCGATGTCCTTGGCGTCGGCGATATGCCAGGCGCTCTGGCCGCGCAGCACCGTCAGCGCCTCCTCCAGCGTCGCGAAGCTCTGGTGCAGGCCGCCGTTGGAGACGCGGTATTGCCGGGTCAGGGGCTGCCAGGCCAGGCGCCAGGTGCGCTCGCCGCGGGCGATGCGGGCGTCGCGCCAGTACCAGCGGTTGCGCAGCACGGCGGCCTCGACGACGAAATACAGCGGCACACCCTTGTGCAGCGCTTCTTCGGCGGCATGGCTGAGTTCGAAATGAGTCGTGAAGCTGAGCTCCAGGCCGTCGTCGGCGCGGCGCGTGGCCAGCTGGGACAGCTCGATGCCATCGGCCCGCACCGGCCCGCTGGTCAGGGCGAGCAAGGTGGCAAAAAAGGCGGCGATGGCGATCCGGGCGAACAAATCAGGGCTTGGTCAGCAGGGCGTAGAAAAAGCCGTCCAGGGGCGGCAAGGGTTGCGAGGCATTCTCGGCGACGGGGAGCAGGTGGCCCGTGAACCCGGCCACGGCGTGAGACTTCGCGTCACCTTGGCGTTGCAAAAACGCGTCGAGCTGGGCCTGGCCCTCGGCGCGGAAGACGGAACAGGTCGCATACACCAGGCGCCCGCCCGGCGCCAGCAGCGGCCACAGGGCGTCCAGCAGCTCGGCCTGGATCTTGGCCAGGGTGGCGATGTCGTCGGGCCGGCGCAGCCAGCGCACGTCGGGGTGGCGGCGCACGATGCCCGAGGCGCTGCACGGGGCGTCCAGCAGGATGGCGTCGAAGGGCTGACCATCCCACCAGCTGGCAGTCTGCCGGGCGTCGGCGGCGCGCAAACTGGCCGTCTGGCCCAGGCGCTTGAGGTTTTCCTGCACGCGGGTCAGGCGCTGGGCGTCGGCATCCAGGGCGGTCAGCTGCAGATCGGGCTGGAGTTCCAGCAGATGGGCCGTCTTGCCGCCGGGGGCCGAGCAGGCGTCCAGCACACGGGCGCCGGGCCGCAGGCCTGCGCCCAGGGTCAGGGGGGCGGCGAGCTGGGCGGCGGCATCCTGCACCGACACCAGGCCCTCGGCAAAACCCGGCAGGGCCGATACGGGGACGGCCCTGTCCAGCACGACGGCCTGGGGCGTGGGCGCGCCCAGGGGGCGCGCGGCAATGCCTGCGGCGGCAAGCCGCTCCACGTACTCCGCGGCGGTGGCGCGCTGGACATGCACGCGCAGCGTCATCGGCGGCGGTCGGTTGCTGGCGGCCAGGATCGCCTGCCACTGTTCAGGCCAGTCCTGGCGCAGCTTCTCGATCCACCAGGCGGGGTGGTTGTAGGCACCCACGGGGTCACGCTCGGCGGCGATGACCAGGGCTTCGCGCTCGCGCAAGAAGCGCCGCAGCACAGCGTTGATGAAGGCGGTGCTGACCGGCGCCCGCTGCTTGGCGGCGTGGACGGCCTGGTCAACCAGGGTGTGGTCGGCATAGGCCGGTTCGGGGTCGGGCCACAGCAGGGCGAGCGCGACGAGGAGCAGCGAGTCGACGCGCGGCGGTGGCGCCTTGGGCGCCAGCTGCCTGCGGGCGGCCAAGGCACCGCCCAGGCGACGCAGGGTCGTGAAGGCCAGGGCCTGGGTGCCGGGGCGCAGCTCGCTGGGCACCCGGGCCAGCAGCTCGGTCAGGGACTTGCCCTCCCGCACGCCCTGCACCGCGTCGGCGGTCTGGGACAGCAGCCGGTGCAGGGGAGCGCTGAAACCGGCCGATTGGGGGCTTTGGGACATGCCGCCAGTGTAGAAGTGCCCTTTCGGCCGAGAATCCGCGCCCATGAATGCACCCGCCGCCGACGCCCCCGTCTCCGAACGTATCCGCTACCGCCTCGTGTCGGCCGGTTGCCGCCACCATGCCAACGACAACATCGCGGCCTTCATCGAGCCCGGCGAGCTAGACGCGCTGCAGGCCGAGGTGCAAGCCAAGATGCAGGAGGTGCTGAAGAGTCTGGTCATCGACACCGACAGCGACCACAACACCCAGGACACCGCCAAGCGCGTGGCCAAGATGTTTGTGCGCGAAGTCTTCGGCGGCCGCTACGTGGCGCCCCCCTCGATCACCGAGTTTCCCAACTTCAGCCGCCTCAACGAGCTGATGATCGTGGGACCCATCACCGTGCGCAGCGCCTGCTCCCACCACCTCTGCCCCATCATCGGCAAGGTCTGGATCGGCCTGCTGCCGAACGAACATTCCAACCTCATCGGCCTGTCCAAATACGTGCGCCTGACCGACTGGATCATGAGCCGGCCGCAGATCCAGGAAGAAGCCGTCACCATGCTGGCCAACGAGCTGCAGGAGCGCGTGCAGCCCGACGGCCTGGCCCTGGTCATGGAGGCCGACCACTTCTGCATGCACTGGCGCGGCGTGAAGGACACCGACTCCAAGATGACCAACAGCGTCATGCGCGGCGCCTTCCTGAAGGACACCAACCTCAGGCGCGAATTCCTGTCACTGATTGCCAAGGGCTGATCCCATGCTTGTCCGACTGATGTATGCCAGCCGCGCACGCGCGGCCCTGAGCGACGCCGATTTCGCCGCCATCCTGAAGGCTTCGCGGGAGCACAACCCGGCCGAGGGCATCACCGGCCTGCTGTGCTTTTCCGACGGGGTCTTCGTGCAGGTGCTGGAAGGCGGCCGCAACGCCATCAACGCCCGCTACAAGCGCATCGTCGAGGATCCTCGCCACCACGACGTGGTGCTGCTCGGCTACGAGGAGATCACCGAGCGCGCCTTCCCGGGCTGGACCATGGGCCAGGTCAATCTGCACCGCCTGAACCCGGCCCTGCTGCTGAAGTATTCCGAGACCGCTCGCCTCGACCCCTACAACATGAGCGGCGCGGCCATGGCGGCCTTGTTCAGCGAGATGTGCGCCTCGGGGGCCATCGAGGTGCACTGAGGCCTGAGGGTCAGGGCAGCAGGCCGGCCACGTCATCCCAGGCCTCGGGCGCAATGCGCCCGGCATGGCGGGCGACAATGGCGCCCTTGGCGTCGATCACTAGCGTCAGCGGCACCGCGGCCGGCGCGACCAGCGGCGCGGTGAACTTCAGGTCACCCGCCCACAGCGCCGGCATGGCCGGACCGGTCTTGTCGATAGCCTTCAGCGTCTGTAGATAGGCCAGGGCCGCGGCGCGGTCGTGGTCGGTGCTGACCAGCACCAGCTCGAAAGGCTTGCCGCGCCAGCCCGCCGCGTTGGCGCGCAGCTCCGGCATCTTCTGGATGCAGGGCGCGCAGTCGGTGTTCCAGAAGAACAGCATGACGACCTTGCCGCGCAAGGCGTCGAGGCTGAACCGCTGGCCATCCAGCGTGTTGCCGTCCAGGCGCACGGGCTGGGCGAAGGCGCTCAGGCTGAGCAGGGAGAACAGGAGGGCGGTGAGGAGGCGCATGGCGGGCAGTCGGCTCAGCCCGACCAGGCCTTACAGCTTCATGCCAAGCCAGATGACCGTCTCCGTTGAAGCCGCCACGACGGGCTCCAGCAAACTTATCCAGAATCCGCCATTCAGCTGCGCGACCAGCTCGTCGTGATGCTGCTGCTCGTCGGCCACGATGGCCTCAATGGCCTGTACGGCCGCCGGGTCAGAGGCTTGGAGCTGCTCGATCTGGGTCTTGAGATGGCCCAGCACAACACGCTCGACGGCCACGGTCGTCGCCGCGATGGCGGTGCGGCCGAACAAGCCCGTCACGAAACCCAGCACATAGCCTCCCAAGGCGCACAGCGCATAGCTGCGGCAACGTGGTCGGCCGCGGCGCTGCAGCTCTGCCGCAAAGATGGCTCGATGCCTTTCCTCATGCGATCGGAACTCGCGCAGCTCCCCTACCAGGGCCGGCGCCGTCAACCGCGCAACCAGGATCTGCCCAGCATAGATGTGTACTGCACCGTTCTCGCCGGCATGGTTGACCTTGAGGATGCGGGCGCCAAGATCGGTATCCGCTGGACCCACTGCCAACGCGTCGTTCATACCTGCCTTACAGCGACCGCGCCTCGCTGAATCCGTAGAGGTTGGCCAGCACCCGCGTCGGGAACTGGTGCAGGGCCTCGTTGTACTGGGCCACGGCCTGGTTGAAGACCTGGCGGGCGAAGGCGCGCTGGCGTTCCAGCAGCTTGAGCTCGCTGACCAGGGCGTCGATCTCGGTCTCGCTGCGCAGTTCGGCCTGGTGGTCCAGCAGGGACAGCAGGCGCGTCAGCGCCGCCGCGTGCAGGGCGCTGGCGACGGCCAGGCTGCCGACGGGGTCGGGTGCCCAGGGCTTGGCCCGTGAGGCCGCCGCTGCCGCCTGGGATTCGGCCTGGGCACTGGCCAGGGCGTCGAAGGTGGCCTGCTCGCTGGGCAGTCGCGGCGCGACGGCGGCCAGCAGCTTGTCGCAGACCTCGCTGCGGTCCTTCAGGTGGGCGTCCAGCTGCACAAAGGCCTCGCCGATGACATTGCGCAGCGACATCAGCCGGTTGTAGGCGCCCACGCCCCAGAAGAACAGCAGCGCCGCCGTGGCGACGCAGAACCACTGCCAGGCCGTCATGCCTGTTCCCGGTACTGGGCGAAACCGCGCGCTCGCAGTTGGCAGGCCGGGCAGTGGCCGCAGCCATGGCCCCAGCCGTGCAGCTCGCCGCGCTCGCCGAGATAGCAGGTGTGGGTCTCCTCGACGATGAGCTTGACCAGGGCCTGACCGCCCAGGCTCTCGGCCAGGCGCCAGGTGGCCGCCTTGTCGATGAACATCAACGGCGTGTCCAGCGTCATCGGCGTGTCCAGGCCCAGGCTGAGGGCCACCTGCAGGGCCTTCATGGTGTTGTCGCGGCAGTCCGGGTAGCCGGAGAAGTCGGTCTCGCACATGCCGCCCACCAGCACCGAGGCGCCGCGGCGGTAGGCCAGGGTCGCGGCGAAGGTCAGGAAGAGCAGGTTGCGGCCGGGGACAAAGGTGTTGGGCAGGCCATTGGCCTGCAGCTCGATGGCGCGCTCGCTGGTCAGCGCCGTATCGCTGATCTGGCCGAGCAGGGAGAGGTCGAGCAGGTGGTCGGTGCCCAGTTTGCCTGCCCAGCGCGGGAACTGGCGTGCGATCTCGGCGCGCACCGTGTTGCGGCAGTCCAGCTCGATGCGATGGCGCTGGCCATAGTCGAAGGCCAGGGTCTCGACCTCGGCATAGCGGTCCAGGGCCCAGGCCAGGCAGGTGGTGGAGTCCTGGCCGCCGGAAAAAAGCACCAGCGCCTTGCGGTTGTCGGTCATGGGCGGGATGCTACCTTTGCCGTCCTCACAGTCACTCGCAAAACCCATGCGCCCCCACCGTCTCTGTTGGCTCATGCCCTGTGTCCTGTCGCTGGCACTGCACGCCCATGCCGCGCCGGTCGAATACGGCACGCTGGGCGGCGGGGGCACGATGCTGCTGGACCGCGAGAGCCGCAGCCTCAGCATCGACGTTCTCGGCGTCAACGGCCACAGCTGCTCGGTCCGGGGCCGGCTGAGCGGCGCGAAGCTGGACCGCGTCGAGGCGGAGGAAGGCTGCAGCTTCCAACTGCAACCCAAGGCCCAAGGCGTGTTGGCGGCGGTCGTCGACGAAGCGGCCCGAGGCGCCTGCCGAAGCAACTGCGGCGCCCGGGCCTGGTTCGAGGGCGACTACCAGCCCCTGCCTGCCGCCTGCACGAGAGCGGGCCTGGCTCGCCAGCAACGTGACGCGCTGCGGGCCTACCAGGGCAAGCGCTTCGACGACGCGTTCCGGCTCTGGTCCCAGGGCCTGGCCGACTGCGAGAAGACAATGGACTGGTCCGCCATCTGGCGCTGGCGCAATGACGCCTCCATCGCGGCGGCCCACGCCGGCCAAGCCGCCGACTGCACGAAGCTGTCACAGGCAGTGCTGGCCGACGTGAAGCGCTTTACCTTGGACGGCGAAACCGAGCCCTTCACCTTCGCCCCCAGCGACGCTGAAACCGCCAAGCCCCTGATCTCAGCCGCCCGCCACAACCTCGCCCGATGCGACACCAAGCCATGAAGCTCCCCCTGATCGCCTGCCTGCTGCCCCTTGCCGCCCAGGCTCAAGCCCCATCGCCCAGCCGCATCGACGACGTCCTCGTCTACCCCGGCGGCGCCCAGGTCACCCGCCTGGCCACGGTGGCCGCGGGTGCGCGAGAGCTGGTGCTGAACTGCCTGACGGCGCGCTTCGATCCCGACTCGCTGCAGATCACCGCACCCGAGGGCGTCAACCTCGGCCCGGTGCAGATCGAGACCCTGCCGCGCGAACGCGTGCCCGAATGCGCCCACGGCCCTCTCGACGAGCAGCTGCGCAAGCTGGAAGGCCAGCGCGACCAGCTCAACGCCGAGTCCAGCGCGCTGGAGACCAGCCTCGGCTATCTGAAGGCCCTGGGCTCCGGCGAGGCTCGCGGCATGCCAGCCACCGGCATCGGGGCAACCTCCGAGACCATCCGAAAGACGGCACAGGAGGCGCTGCTGCGCCAGGCCCAGATCCGCCGCCAGCTGGAAGATCTTGAGAAACAGATCGCGCCGCTGCAGGGCGAACGCGAACGCCTGGCCGGCGCCAACCCGCAGTGGCGCAGCCTGCGCCTGCGGCTGTCCACGGTGCGCGATGCCGAGCTCAAGCTCAGCTACCGCGTGACACAGGCCGGCTGGGCGCCGAGCTACCGCGCCTTGCTTGACACCGCCGGCGGTGCAGTCAACCTGGAGCGCCTGGCCCAGGTGTCGCAGCAGAGCGGCGAGGACTGGAAGAACATCAAGCTGCGCCTATCCACGGCGCAGGCCACGCAGCGCGTGGGCGTGGGCATGCCGCCGCCCTGGCAGCTGGACATCTTCAAGCCCCAGCCGCAGTCCGAACCGCGCGCGGTGGCGGCGCCGCCCCCCATGGCCGCCAAGGCCGCGCCACTGGAGCGCGTAGAACTGATGGGTGGTTTGCGGATTGCCGGCACCGAGCCCGAGCGCTTTGACCTCAGCGTCTTCCAGGGCAGCCACGCGACCGAATTCACGCTGCCGCTGCGCGTCAACATCGACAGCGGCACGCAACGCGCCAGCCTGGCCTTGGGGCAAGAGAAGCTGCAGGCCAAGGTCATCGTCCGCGTGCAACCGCAAAGCGAAGCCGCGGCCTACCTCGTCGCCGACGTGCCGCGTCCTGCCGGCTCGTGGCCCCGTGGGGCGATCCAGTTGGTGCGCGATGGCGCGCTGGTGGGAAGCAGCACCTTCAACGTCTCCACCGGCGAGGAGCGGCTGGAGCTGCCCTTCGGCCGCGACGAGGGCGTGCGCGTGCAGGTCGAGCCCGAGCGGCGCAACGCCGCCAACACCGGCTTCATCGGCCCGCGCGCCGAGCACAAGTACAGCCGCGCCTGGGTCGTCGAGGACCTCCACGCGACGACGGTAACGCTGCAGCTCGTCGAGGCGGCGCCGGTGTCGCAGCACGAAGACATCAAGGTTCAGGCCCAGTTCAGCCCGGCACCGACGACGCAGAGCTGGCGCAAGCAGCCGGGGCTGGTGATGTGGGAGTTGCCGCTGGCGGCGGGGCAGAGCCAACGCTTCACGGCGGATTACGTCATCAGTGCGCCGAAGGAGGCGCAGGTGACGGGCTTGCGCTAAGGCCGTTGTTGTCAGGCTGATTCATCGTCCCTTTGGAGGAGCCGAGAAGCGCAGGACGGCCAAGCACGAATCGTTGCGGTTCACTGCATTCACCCCAAGCCGCCGAGCTCGAGGGGGCCGCGCCAGCCATGGGCCACGGCCTCATGTCCTGCCGGGCCTTGCGGGGCGACCCGTACCGCGGACGCATCACACCTGCAGCTTGAGCTCCTTGGTGAGCTGATCGAACTGGGCCAGGAAGTCACGCTGCTGAAGGACTTTTGGGAAAGCCAGGTGCAAGGGATCTCGAGCCAGGGGCACCGGTAGAAGCTCGAACTTGTCGCGCTGCTCCTCCAACTCGGGATGGCTTGAAAGTTGCCATTCGAAGCCCCGTTCGCCGTTGCCGATGAAAGCGGCATCCAGCCGACCTGCCAGCAGCTTGCGCAGCCGGCTGACCTGGCCAATGTCGCGATCCACCGTGAACAGGCCGTCCCTGATCGCGACGTCGACGTGCTCGCCATAGCTGGCGCCGGACACGCCGCCGACACGGCGCCCGCGCAGGTCGGCCAGCTCCCGGAACGGGAAGCCATGCCCTTTCAGCACCACGACGCGGATGTCGTCGTTGTAGATGGGACGGGAGAAGTCGAGCAGGCCCTCGCGCTCCTGATTGCGCGACACACCGATCAGGCCCCCTTGACCGCGCAGCGCCAGCACATAGGCGCGCTTCCAGGGCATGAGCTGCACGTCGAAGTGCACCTGCAGCCGGGGCTCGACCCGCTCCAGTACCTCGACGAGGAAGCCCCGCGGGCGACCTTGCGCCAGATGGATGACGGGCGGATAGCTGTCGTCACCGAAAATGACGAGGGAGCGGACTGCCTGCGCACGCAAGCCCATCGGGAGCGCGGCGAGGGCTGCGCTGAAGGCCTGCTCGAGCAGGC
>Ga0194137_10000226_pt1 | contig 39918 bp, 33 predicted proteins | sample TARM_MetaG_T3_14_FD_134025 | JGI IMG/M metagenome (GOLD analysis project Ga0194137, IMG submission 134025) | Freshwater microbial communities from Pennsylvania, USA, analyzing microbe dynamics in response to fracking - TARM_MetaG_T3_14 (version 2) | ecosystem: Environmental > Aquatic >... | reverse complement strand
CTTTTGCACCGGTGAACATTCCATCTGAAGCTCCTTTTTCTCCCCCATACTTCACGTGATCCTGTACATTCATATCCGGTATCGTTCGGTCTCTTAAGACTTCCGTTGAAATCGAGTACAGCTGTCGACTGGAGAGAGGACAAAAATACAAAATCTTGCCGTCCGGGGAAATCGCTATACCATCCGAGGCTAATCTAAAGGGTGAAGTAGATCCATCTTTGTTGCGGTTCATCAGGATTTCGCCTTCGACTTTCGGTAAAAAAAAGAGATCGGGCGAAGTTGAATTTGCCCCGTTCAACCGTCTCCAGGCATAACCCGTTTCTAAATCAACGACAATAATGGCCCCCGGTCCTCGGGTAGACGAATCCGTTATATAAGCATAACCTGATTTCCCAACACGAAAATCAAATCGGACATCATTCAGATAAGTGGTTGGCAGGACAACATCCTCTGTAAATGTAAATACGCTTCTTATGGTATTTGTATTTAAATCGACAGCGACTAACTTCGCCCCCCCTTTGATGGGTTCTGAAAAATTAGGAGCCCCCGTATCCAGTACCCAAAGCGTTCCCTTTCCATCCGCAAAGACACTTTGGACACTAATGAAGGACGTTGTGATTGTCGATTGGCTTGCCAAATTAGCTTCTAAACTAGGATAAGGCTGCAAGGTTCCGCAAACGATTTCAGCCACCGTAAATTCAACATCGTCTCCCCATTTTGGAAAACAAATAAAAACTCGTCCGGTTTCAGAAACAGCAACGCCTGTAGGCATGGCTCCGTAAAATAAAAAAACCGCCTCAAGCTTTCCGAAATACCTTTCACTCGGCAACGTCATGAATAAAATCCTCCTCAACAGGTTCGAACTGCTATCACTTATATATGACTGAATGAGGGGCTTCAAGTGCCCGGGTAATAAAAATTTTTTACGGAAATGCCCCGGGACGTCGCCCGGCTTGCCCTGCTGCGCTCCTGCTTGCGCCGCGCTGTGGTGCTGAAGAACTTCGGTTAAGCAGAAGAAAGAGGGAGGCCCCCTTAAGGGCCTCCCTCTCGCTTGTCAAGATTCGCGGCGCGGGTCCGTCCAATCAAGCGCGTCCGCCGACGTGCAAAAGGTCTCCTTGAAAGGAGGCCATTTCCGCAGTCTGCTTATAATTATCGGCGTAAGTTCAGAAAACTACCCTTTTATTGTTGGTCCGGCAGACGCAATGCGTTTGCCGAAGTTTGCGCTTGATCTAAAAATTCCTCTGCTTGGGTCAATTGCTGCCGGGCCGTCTCCAGGGCTTGTGAATTTGTTGCCGCATTAGATTCACTTATCGAGCTTATCGCTTGATTTAAAGCCGATTGCACCTCAGAAACCGCGTTAGATGCATGCTGCTCCAGCGCATTGCCGCTCGAGTCAAGTGCGCCTTCTGCCGGTTTTCTTGCGTTTTCGGTGCTTAGAGCCATTTTCTTTTCATTGGGCAAGGTGAGTCCTCCTTCCTTGAGCAAAGATCAGCCACTTAAACAGAACTAAGTATGCGGTTGAAATTTTGTTTATATTCTTACGCCTGCATGGGAATTATCCGACCCTACATTTCCGGCAATCGTTTTTAGAATAGGATCCGATGAATTGGAAAATCTAACGTAGTGAAAAAAAGGAGGGGATAAATTCTCAATGAATACGCCAACGCTAGCGCCGCACGAATCGATGGAACTGCATGAAGCTTTAAACTTTAAAACGCTCTGCATCGCCAAGTCAAAGCTTATGCAAGGCTTGGTCTTTGACCAAGAGCTGAAAGCTTTAATGCAGAAAGACGTCATTCAATCCACACAACAAATCTCCGAGCTGCAAGCAATCTACGCAAGAGCTCCTTTCCAAGCGCCAGTTCCGAATAGCCCCACACCTATAACACATTAAAGGGGAACGCAAATGAATACTGATTATCTAGACCCGATTAATTCATTAAATATGCCGGAAATGGCAGATATGACTTTTGCAATGGACTTCCTTCTTCGTGCCAAGGAGGGTGTGCGAAATTTGTCCATCGCCCTGACGGAAACGGCTTCTCCGGATGTAAGAGCTCTGCTGCGCAATCATCTTAATCAGGGGATTGCTATGCACCAAGAAATCACGGAGCTCATGATTCGCAAAAAATGGTTCCATCCTTACGAGCTGAACGAACAGTACCAACTCGACCAGCTTTCGGCGAAAAATACGGTCATGATCGGGCAGATGAATTTGTTCCCGGAGGATACGTCGCGTAAAGGGATGTTTGATCGGACCCCAGATGAACATATTGGAGGACATAAAGCATGAAGGCGGTAACGTATCAAGGGATTAAAAATGTCTTGGTCAAAGAGGTGCCGGATCCGAAGATTGAGAAACCGGACGATATGATCGTAAAGATCACCAGTTCCGCCATTTGCGGTTCCGACCTTCACCTTATTCACGGGATGATCCCTAACCTTCAGGAGAACTACGTCATCGGGCATGAACCGATGGGGATCGTAGAAGAGGTAGGCCCAGGCGTGACAAAGGTAAAAAAAGGCGACCGTGTGATCATCCCGTTCAACATCGCATGCGGAGAATGCTTTTTTTGCAAAAATCAGCTGGAAAGCCAATGTGACAATTCAAACGAAAACGGGGATATGGGCGCATTTTTCGGCTACTCCGGAACAACCGGCGGATACCCTGGCGGGCAAGCCGAGTATCTGCGAGTCCCGTTCGCAAACTTTACCCACTTCAAGATTCCCGAAAACTGCGAACAACCGGACGAAAAGCTAAGCTTGATCGCCGATGCCATGACGACGGCATTCTGGAGCGTAGATAACGCCGGCGTAAAGAATGGAGATACGGTCATCGTGCTCGGCTGCGGTCCGGTCGGACTTCTGGCCCAGAAATTCTGCTGGCTGAAAGGAGCAAAGCGGGTCATAGCCGTCGACTATGTCGATTACCGCTTACAGCATGCTAAGCGAACAAACAATGTGGAAATCGTAAACTTCGAACAGGATAAGAATATCGGCAACAATCTCAAGGAAATGACCAAAGGCGGCGCCGATGTCGTGATTGATGCGGTAGGAATGGACGGAAAGATGAGCGATCTCGAATTTCTGGCCAGCGGTTTGAAACTGCAAGGCGGCACCATGAGCGCATTTATCATTGCGACTCAGGCTGTCCGTAAAGGCGGGACCATCCAAGTCACTGGGGTATACGGCGGACGCTATAACGGATTCCCGCTCGGCGACATCATGGAGCGCAACGTGAATATCCGTTCCGGACAAGCTCCGGTCATTCACTACATGCCTTATATGTACGAGTTGGTTACGTCGGGCAAAGTGGACCCTGGAGACATTATTACGCACGTCATTCCGCTCAGTGAGGCCAAGCGCGGCTATGAAGTGTTCGATACGAAAACGGACAACTGCATCAAAGTCGTCTTAAAGCCTTGAATATGGATAGATACAAGGGAGGACCATCCGAATGAATTCCAATTACGCTTTGCATGAGATGCTGGAGGTTCATGAAATGGCTGCGTTCAAGACGGTCTGCATGACCAAAACCATAACCTTTCAAGCTCTGGTAACCGACCCGGAACTCATGCAAATTTTGCAGCAAGACGCACAATTATCCCAGCAGCAGCTTCAGGAGCTCAGTGGAGTGCTGTCTAAATCGACCTTATAGGAGATAAAAACATGAACACAATATTAGAACACATGACAGGGCTTCATTCGCTGACCGATGACGTGATTGCAATGGACTGTTTGATGAACGCCAAGAGCGGAGTCAGAAACTACGCCATGGCCGTGACCGAATGTGCCACCCCCGAAATCAAGCAGATTTTGATGAAACAGCTCGACGAAGCCATAGATTCCCATGAAAAGATAACAACCTACATGATGCAGCGGGGCCTATACCATCCCTACCATATTTCAGAGCAAATTCAGCTCGATCTGAAAAACATTCAGACCGCTATGAACATTCCGTCCTGACACCGTATTCGTATCCGTCCCGACAAAAACGCGCAAAACCGCTATGGTTCAGGCGCGTTTTTTTGATTTTAGCCGAAGACTCCAAGAGAATAAAATGTTCCCCGTGTCTCGATTTATTTCATTTTTTTCGCAATCATCCATTTGTCCTTATCCGATTTTCCAGTCGATTTTCTCCATGATGGCCTTCAGCGACCGAATATTCTCCTTGGCATACCAATCCGGCTCGGACTGGCGGCTGTGGAAGCCGATCTCGGCGGCGAGGTAACCGCCGTAATTGATGTCCTTCAGCGCTTGCAGCACCGCTTCAAAATCGCCGCGGCCGTGTCCGGGCGGCAGACGGTCGCTGTCCGAGATGTGGACATGGTGCAGCTTGTCGCCCATCCGGTATACATAATCGCTCGGCACCTCGTTGCGGTACAGGGCGTGAATCGTATCGAACATCAGCTTCACGTTGTCGTGGCCGGACTGCTCGGCGAGCAGGATCGCGTCGTCGGCCGATTCGATCAGGTTGCTGTCCGTCGGCGTCGGCTCAATCACGAGCGTGATGCCGAGCTCCTTCGCATATGGCGCAATCTTGTCGAGCGCCTCGAGACTATAATTCCAGGCCTCCGTCTGCGACGTGCCGAACACGGCCCAGCCGGCCAGATAGATGACGGTCGGGCACTCCCAATCGTGGGCCAGCCGGAGAATGTCCTTGTAATGCTCCACGACCCAGGCGCGCTCCTCCGCTACCGGCGAGCTCGGGTTGTTGCCCGGTCCGCCGCCCGGCGCCGGAAGCATCGACGAGACGGCGAGCTTCTCTCTGCGCAGCAGGGCGAGGATGTCCCGACGGCGTTCGGCGTTGAGATGCGGGGGCCAGGCGTGGGGGCTGGCGCAGCCGATCTCAATCGCATCATAGCCGAAGCCCGCTATGCGCCGGATCGTCTCCTCGAGTGGATACGACGGAACCCATACGGGGAAGCTGCTGTACACCCAGGTATTGAACGAAAGTCCTTTCATCGGTACACGTCCTCTCGGAAGGGTAGTCTTGCTTCTTGTACGCCCGCGTCAGTCCCAGACAAAGACCGCTTTCTCCGTCTTGCGCTCGTCGAACATCCGGAACGCGGTCTCCGCTTCCCCGATCGGAAACGTGTGGGAAACGAGCTTCTCCACCGGAAGGCCCTTCTCCATGATGAACCTCGTGATTTCGTCATATTCGAAGATGGGAAAATACCAGGAGCCCATAACGGTGACCTGCTTGCGGATCAACTGATTGCTGGGATGGATCGTCAGTTCGCGGCATTCGCCGATGAACGCGGCGCGGCCGTGCGGCCTCAGGGCGTTCAGTGCCGTATTTTCCGCGTGCGGGCTGCCGGAGCAGTCGATCGCGGCATCGGCGCCGCGGCCTCCCGTAATCTCCATCACTCGGGCCAGCACGTCTTCCTTGCCGTTAATGACATAATCGGCACCCAGTTCCTTGGCGACCTCCAGCCGCTCGTCCAGCATGTCGACGGCGATGACGGTAGCGCCGAGCCCCTTTGCGACCATGACGCCGGCGCCCCCCATCGGGCCCATGCCGAAGATGACCAGCGTGTCGCGGCCGCTGATGGCCAGCCGCTTCTGCGCGTGGTACAGCGTGCCGACCGCATCGGTAGATACCGCTGCCACCAGGTAGCTCATGCGGTCGGGGATGCGCATGCAGTTCTCAGCCGGCACGACCATGTAGTCCGCGTCGCCGCCGTGCTGGTCAAAGCCGATGCATTTCCATTCCGGGCAAAACATCCGGTAGCCGCTCTTGCAGTTCGCGCATTCGCCGCAGCCGACGGCGAGGTACACGGCCACGCGGTCGCCTTCCTTGAAGCGGGTTACGCCTTCGCCCACCTGCACGATTTCACCCGCCGGTTCATGACCGGGGTGGATGCAGCCGGATTTGGCCGCTTCTCCTCCAACCACCGCATCGCTGCCGTAGTACAGGCTCATATCGCTGCGGCAGATCGCGGACGCCTTCATCTTGATCAGCACTTCGCCGCCGCCCGGCGAAGGAATCGGAACCTCCCTTATTTCGACCTTCTTGTCTCCCGGAAAAACAACCGCCTTCATCATAATGAGTCCCTCCTTGGTGGTTAGGTTGTTACGCGTATCCAGCGTTCCTCTTCGTGGCTCTGAAGGATGGCGTCCGTAATGCGCATGGACAGGTGTCCGTCCTCGAAAGTAGCGAAATTCGGCCGGTCCTTGCGCGGGTCCTTACGGTCGCGGATGAATGTATAATATTGAAGCATCATGTTCTTCAGCGAATCCGGCCAGCCTTCCGTATGCCCGCCGGGGTGGTGGATGGATGTCCGAGCTTCCTCCAGGAACAGCGAAGGATCCGCCATCAGAACTTCGTTCGATTTGTCCCGGTGTCCGATCCACAGACTGGCGGGCTCCTCCTGTTTCCAGTAAGCGGATTTTCGGCTGCCGTTCAACTCGAAGCTCAGCGCATTCTTACGGCCTGCGCTGGCTTGGGAAACCGTAAAGGAGCCCTTGCTTCCATCCTCGAACCGGACGAGCACCGACGCGCAATCCTCGGTGCTGACAGGCACCTCTTCGTAGGCGGTTTCGCCGCCGTCCGTCTGCAGGCCGAACGTTGCACCGCTCGCGATCGGCTTTTTCCGGACCGGGTGGACCGTCCACAAATCCGCGAAGACGGCCGTGATCCGCTTGCCTGTCACATACTGTACCGTATCGCACCAGTGCGAGCCGATGTCCGCGACTGCCCGCGACCTTCCGCCGATCGCTTGGTCGAGCCGCCAATTATAGTCGGTATCGAACAGCAGCCAGTCCTGCAAGTAGCTTCCGTGCACGAGATGGATCGGGCCAAGCTCGCCTTGCTTTACCATCTCGGCCAGCTGCTTCATCATCGGGTATTGCCGGTAGTTGAAATTGACGCCGTGCACGACGCCGCGATCGCGCGCCAGGCGAAGCAGTTCCGCCGACTCGCGGCTTGTCATGGCCAGCGGCTTCTCGGACAGCACATGCTTGCCCGCAGCGATAATGGCTTTGTTGATCTCGAAATGAAGGTGGTTCGGCGTGCAGTTATGCACCACGTCGATGTCTGGATGGGCCAGCAGCTCCCGATAATCGCCATAGGCAAGCGGCACGCCAAGCTGTGCCGCTTTTTCCCGCGCCATCTCTTCGCCGTTCTGGGCGAGGGCGATGACTTCGACGAATTCGAGCCGGCGCATGGCCTCGATATGCGCCGGGCCGATAAAGCCGGTTCCGATGACGCCCGCCCGAATTTTGGGGGCCGTCATTTCTTGATCGCCTTTTTGCCGAACATCACGGCAAGGATGATGATAAGGCCCTTGATCATCATCTGCTGGGAGACGTCGAGGCCCATGATGATCAAGCCGTTGTTGATCGTGCCGATCATGATTGCGCCGACGACCGTTCCGATGATCGTGCCGACGCCGCCGAACAGGCTCGTGCCGCCGAGAATGACCGCGGCGATGACCGAGAGCTCGTCGCCTTCGCCGAAGGAAAACCGCCCGGCGTTCATCCGGCCCGCATAGAGCAGTCCTGCCAGACCGGCCATCAAGCCGGTACCAAGGAAGACGAGCAGCTTGATCCGCATCGTCTTGACGCCGGAAAAGCGGGCTGCGGTCTCATTGCCGCCCGTGGCCAGCGTCTGCCGACCGAACGACGTTTTGCGGAGCAGCACGTGGGCGATGACCGTGAACACCAGCGTCCAGATCAGCAGAACCGGAATCGGACCTATATCGCCCGAGCCGAAGATAAAGTTGAACGTATCGTTGACGATCGGTACCGGCGCCGTGTCCGTGACCCACATGGCAAGACCCTTAACCGCCCCCATCGTACCCAGTGTCACGAGGAATGACGGGATGGCCGCCTTCGTCACCAGCATGCCGTTGACCAGCCCGACAAGAACGCCGGTTCCAAGTCCGGCGATGAGACCGCCGATGACGCCGAAGCCGTGCGAAACCGCCAGGGCGCCCGTCAGCGAAGACAAGGCAGCGATGGAGCCGACGGAGAGGTCGATCTCGCCCGTGCTGATTACGAACGTCATCGCCAGACCCATCAGCGAGATGGTCGCCGTCTGCCGCACGATGTTGAGCAGGTTGCCCGTCGTCATAAAGCCGTCCGAATACAGGGTGACGGAGAAGTAAATGAGCACGCCGATGAATGCGATATAGACGATATAGTTGCGCCATTCGAAGCCCTTGAGTCCCGCGAACGGGGCCGGCTTCGCCGGTTCAATACCCTTGGATGGCATACTGAAGCTCCTCCTCTGTGTGAATGTCCTGCCTCTCCAATTCCTTGATAAGCCGGCCTTCGTGCATGATCAGCACCCGGTCGCTGAGCGCCAGCAACTCGGGCAATTCGGAGGAAACGACCAGCACCGCTTTACCGCTCTCCGCCATTTCGCGGACGATGTCGATGATTTCGGTTTTGGCGCCGATGTCGACGCCGATTGTCGGCTCGTCGAGCAGGAGAACATCCGGATCGTTCGCCAGCCATTTGGCGAGAACGATCTTTTGCTGGTTGCCGCCCGACAGCAGGTTACTCGTTTTGAAAATGTTGTCCGTCTTGATTTTCAGCCGTTCGACCATTCGCTTGCTGACGTCGTTCGCTTTGCGGTCGTCAAGCCAGGGGCCTTTCTTCATCTTCCGGATGATAGGCAGGATCATGTTGTCCCGCACGCTGTGCTGCAGCACCAGACCCTGCACGCGCCGGTCCTCCGGGATAAGCGCGATGCCCGCGTCAATGGCATCGGTCGCGCTGCGAATGGTGCGTCGTTTGCCGTTGATGCGGATCTCGCCGCCGTCCATCGGATCGATGCCGAAAATAGTGCGAAGCAGCTCCGTCCGCCCGCTTCCCATTAGACCGGCAATGCCGACGATTTCGCCGGGCCGGATGCTCAGGCTCACGTCCCGGACGCGTTCGCCCGAGGAGACGCCGAGCAGCTCCAGCACCGGCGCCGCTTCCTTCGCGTAGTCGCGCGCCACCCATTCGAACGCCTTATTGAAGGACTGGCCGACGATATGCTGGATAACGGATTCAAGGTTGGTCTCCTTGATCACTTCCGTCGTGATTTTACGGCCGTCCCGGAGGATCGTGATCCGGTCGCAGATTTTGAAAATTTCGTCCATCCGGTGCGAAATATAAATGATGGCATAGCCTTTGGCCTTCAGCTTTTCGATGAACGAGAACAGCACTTCCGTCTCCGTCTTCGTCAGCGACGAGGTCGGCTCGTCCATGATCAGCACTTTCGCTTCCTGCGATAGCGCTTTCGCAATTTCCGTCATCTGCCAATAGCCGACGCCGAGGTTCTGGACGACATCGTCCGGCTTGATGTCGACGCCCAGGTCGTTCAGGAGCTTCGCCGTCCGGATTTTGTTGTCCCTGTCGTCCAGCAGCCCCATCGCCGTCTTCGTCTCGCGCGTCAGAAAGATGTTCTGTGCAACCGTGAGCGTGGGGATCAGACTGAACTCCTGGAAGATCATCGAGATGTTGTTCGCCCTCGCATCTTCATAGCTGTGAATCGTAACGGGCTTGCCCTCGATTCGGATTTCGCCCTTGTCGGCGGAATACACGCCGGTGAGAATTTTCATGAGCGTCGATTTGCCTGCCCCGTTGCCGCCCATCAGCGCATGAACCTCGCCTTTATTAACCGAGAAGCTGACATCGTCGAGAACCGTAATGCCGTTAAACGCCTTGGAAATGTTCGTCATCTCCAGCACGGGTTGATCCATTCGCACTCACCTTCTTTGTGGGATGGCGGGAAAGGCCGCCCGGGTGCGGCCTTCCGCCTGATTCTGCTCCTTATTGCTTCAGCGCGTTCTTCACGCTGTCCGGTGCGTCCTGACCGTAAATCAGCTTCCAGTTGTCGAGCACATTCTCTTTCGTCACCTTGATCGCCGGGGACGCGACGTACGCGGGCGCCTGTTTGCCCAGAAGCGCGTAGCCCGCCAGAATCGCCTGCGCCACGCCCTGATCGTAAGGCAGCTGGGCGCCGAGACCGCGGACGATGCCATCGGACGCGATCGAAATCGCTACGTTCGTGCCGAGGTCGACTGTCGTCACGATCAGATCGTTCCGGCCGGCCGTCCGGGCGGCCGCCATAACGCCTTCGGCCGGCACGTCCCATGGGGCAAAGATTCCCTGAATGTCGGGATGGCGCGTCAACATCGCCGAAGCGACCTCTTCGCCCTTGTTCGGATCCGTGATGCCGCCGCGGGCCACGATTTCGATGTTCGGATATTTTTCCTTCATTCGTTTCTCGAAGGCGTCCGAGCGGTTCTTCGTGACGAAGAAGTTGACGTCATGGAAGACGACCCCGACCTTTCCCTTGCCGCCGAGCTTCTCGGCCATGATGTCCGCCGCGAGCGCGCCGTTGCCGTAGTTGTCGCCCGAAACGATGCTGATGTAATCCTTGCCGGGCTTCATGCCCTGCGCCGCGCCGTCCATGAACACCAGCTTGACGCCCTGCTGAACGGCTTTCTTGTAGGCGCCGGCCGTCGACACCGCATCGACCGGAACCGAAATCATGACGTCCGGCTTCTTCGCGAGCACCGTCTCGATGTCGTTCACCTGTTTCTCCGCTTTGAACTGGGCGTCCGTTACCGCAACCACCTTGATGCCCATCCGCTCAAAGGTGTTCTTCATGGCGCCGACGGCCGCGTTCATATAGTCGGTGCCGGAGTAATGCATGACGATGGCGGCCGTGTAATGGCCGTCCTTGATCTTCTTGAGCTCATCCTCGGTGAGCTTCAGCTCCTTGGCGGACACCGCCTTCTCACCGTTCGGACCGATGTCCTGCACCGGCAGGTCCGGGATGTTCGGATTGATCGTAAGCGGTCCGGATGCATCCGCACTGTAGTTTTTGGAGGTGACCTCCGCCGCCGACGTAGTTGTTTTTGCCGAGCCGCAGCCGGCAAGCGCCAGCCCGCTGACGAGCAGAACCGCGACTGCGGTTGTCCACGACTTTCTCTTCATGCTGCTTCCCCCGCTTTTTTGTTTTTTTGTCGAACCTGACGGTTGCGAACGATTCGTATTCTGAGTATATCGGGACCGGGGAAGCGGCTGTAGCCGACGATTTTAACCGCGCGGGGGGAAATTTTTAGCTGGAGGACCCTGACAAAAAAAAAACGGGTCCGCGAACGATTCGCGAACCCGGCACTTCATTCAGTAGCCTTCCATGATCATGAATTGCGAGACCGTATCCACCGCCTGGTCCAGCGCTGCCTTAGCCGACTGCCTGCCGGACAGGTAGCTCTGGACTGCGGTTTGCACAGCTTCGGACAGCTGATTGTAGTTCTTGATGCGCGGCCGGCCCACGCCGACGCGCAGCGACGCTCCCAGGACGTCGTAATATTCCCGCAGTGACGTGTCCCCAAGGTGCCGTGCCGCCTCATAGGCCGACATACGCGTCACATGGTGGCGGTATTTCAGGTAGCCCTGCTGAGCCTCAACCCCCGCCAGGTAGGCAGCCAGGTCGAAGGCCGCCTGCTTCTGCCGGGAGTACTTGTTGACAGCCAGCCCCCACGAGCCGAAATGGGGTCCCCTTATGATCGTACCGTTCCGTTCCACGCCGGGCAACATGAACGAGCCCACCTGACCCTGCACCTTAGGGTTCAGCTTCATGTCGTGATAATTCATCCCCATCGCCGTCTGCCCGTAGCCGAAGGCAATCTCGACCTCGTCCCAGGTGTACCCCGTTACGCCGGGAGGCGTCACCTTGTCCTTGAGGATCCAATCGCCGTACGTCTCCAGCGCCCGGACACCAGCCGGCGAGTTGAAGACCGGCCGCATATTGTGGTCGAACAGCTCCCCGCCATATACGTTCAGGAACGATTTGAAATCGACGAAATTGGCTTCGCTCATGCCCGCCATCAGCGTTGTGCCGTACAAGTCGACCGTTCCGTCCCCGTTTGTGTCGCGCGTAAAAAAACGGGCCAGATCGAGGTACTCGTCCAGCGTCTGCGGCACCTCGAGCTCGCGGCCGTACCGCTCCCGGAATGCGGAACGGTTGGCCGGGTCGAGGAACAAATCCTTCCGATAGCTGACGGTCAGCACATTGGATTGGATGGGCAGGCTCCAAATATCGAAGCCGGCGTTCTGGATGCGGTCCACATCGACGACGTCCATGGCGGGCGGCTGCTGGCGCGACTGGATGGAATCGAAAACAGACGTATCCAGAAACACCTTGGCGATAAAATCGTCTACGCGGATTGGCGGGTTCGCGCTCCGGATGTAGGCGGAAAGGGGCTCCAAATGAGGAAGAATCCGCGGCATCCAAGGCGTATCCACGGCCATGAGGTCATACTGGCCGCTTTTCCGCGCGAGCTCCGAAAACACCTTTTCCTGCAGACTGTTGTAAGGAAACGTGTCGACTTCAACGGATTGGCCAGTGATGGCCTGATAGCGCTCGGTTGCCGCAATCACGGCCTCCGAGCCGGCTTCAACCGTTGCGTACAACACCCGCAGCGGACGCGGCGCCGGGGGCTGCTCCTCGGGCCCGCCGCCGTCTGACTGGCTGCACCCTGCGAGCAGCAGCGAAGCAGCCAGCAGCGTAATCCATCCGACTCTCCATCGTTTCACTCCGGCTGTCCCTCTTCCGCACGGCATCCTGATCACTCCGGCACCCCGTCGATTCCATGCTGCCTGCGAAACTCGGAGGGCGAATAGCCGAATTCCCGTTTGAACAGGCTTCTGAAATAGGCATGATCCGCGTAACCGGTCTCTTCGGCGATTTCATTGATTTTTTTAGGCGTACGCAACAGGCGTTCCCTGGCATACGACAGCCTTTTTCGCGTCAGGTAGCGGACAAAATTTTCGCCCATTTGCTGCTTGAACATCCGGCTAAGCGTGACGGGATGCACGTTCACCGCATCCGCGACCGCCTCCAGGCTGACGTTCATGTCGGTGGAGTTCTCGATAAGCGCCAAGGCCTGCTGAAACCAGCTGCCGGGGGGCTGCTCCCGCTCCGAGCGCTCCTGGCGCTCCACGTCCTGGATAGCCTTTACGCCGCCAAGAACGATTCGCTGCAACCGCTGCTTAAGTTCTTCCCAGGAGGCATGGTTCGACACCCATTGCTGCCAGTAGCGCAGCGTATCCTCGTCGACGATAAGCATGTCCTTCTTCGTCAACCCTTCGTCCAGAAGCGCCATCAAAAAGGCACACTGGTGCTCCAGGGCGTTATAATCCAGATGGCCAAGGCTGTCCATCCATTCTTCGAAGGCACGCTCCAGCTCTCCGTAATCGCCGCCGCGCGCATGCAGGACGATCCGCTCCCGGCAGGCGGCCGCCCGGCGCGCCCATTCCTTGCCCGAGCGGCCGCCGTTGTCCGCTGCCGGACGCGAATGAAAAGACATACGAGACCTATGCTTCCGGTATTCGACCAGAAAAGACGGTAGCAATGCCGCCTTTTCCCGGAAGCCTCCGTACGCCGGCGCTACTGTCATGCCGACGACGGCCCCTTCCGTTCCGTCCTCTAGGGCGAAGGCGAAGACCAGGCCGGTTTCGCCGTTGCGCGGACTCGCCGGTTCCATATCCCGGGGCTCGAAGGAAACCGCCTTCCACAGCCTTTCGTCGAACCATATTCCCGCTTCCTGCGGCACGATCCGGAAACCGGCGAGCATGGGAATGCTTGCGGCGTCGATCCGCTGCCGCATGTCCTGGAGCAGCAGCATATGCAGGGAGTCTCGGACCCTGTCGACGATTTCCCTGAGCTGTACGCGGTCCGCGGGCTTCAGCAGATAGTCCGATGCCCCGGATTGCAGCGCCTGCCTCGCGTATTCAAAATCATCGTACCCTGATATAATGACCACATGCATGGCCGGGTAACTGGCTTTCAGCCGTTTAAGGATGTCGATCCCCCCGATCTCCGGCATGCGGATATCCAGGAAGGTCAGATCCGGGCGTACCATCTCAATCCGCTCCAGCGCCTGATGACCGAATTCGGCGTCAAATATTTCGTCGTCCGGAAACAGCGCATTCAGCTTCTGAAGAATGCTCATCCGGACCTCCCGTTCGTCGTCGACCACACAGATTTTCATAATCGAACTTGCTCCTTCCGGCCAACCTGAGCTGGAGTACGTCACACGCCAGGAGGTCCTCACGTGGCCATGCCCGCCTTTGTCATGCGTATCGTAAACCGGCTTAGCTTGAAATTCAAGCTGTTCGTCTTGCTGATCCTTATATCCATCATCCCGATAACCCTGGTCGGTTACAACTCCAATACGTTCATGTTCCGCTCGGGAACGGCGTATTCCGGCTCCATCTCATCGCAATACGTGGATTTCGTATCGACGGAGTTGAACGCCTACCTCCAGAGCCTGAATCAATCCTTCGACCCCCTGTTCAGCACGCCGGCCTTCGTCCATTACATGGGTACGCCGGACAGCTGGCTGAAGGAGCAGGCGGAGGATCTCATGCGGTTCCGGCCGCTCGTCCGGAGCTCGCTGCAATTCCACCCCGAAGTGACTAGCGTTCTCTACTTGGACCGCCTGGGGAAAGTGTACTTCGACTCCTATCAGCGGCAGCTCGATCCGGCCTTTGCCTTCGACGAAGACCCATGGTACCGGAAGGCGTTCCGGATCAACCGGAATGCGCTGAGCGAGCCGCACGCCATGCCGTACGTGCTCTACAGCAAAGATACGACGTTCTCCTATGTCCGACCCATCCTGGACACGGATACCGGCGTAACGAGGGCCGTTTTCGTCGTGGAAATCCAGGAGAACCGGATCAAGAGCATGCTCCGGGGCGAGCAGACCGGCCAGCCTGGTCAGGTGATCCTGATGCACACCCAAACCGGCGCCACTGTGTCGGAGACGCCGGTCGATTCCGGCGTCATGCGCGATTTCAAATCCGCACTGGTCGATCAAGCAGGGTCGAAGCAGCCGTTCCTTTTCCGCTCCGGCCCTACCGAATACCAAGCCAGCTACGCCGCGCTACCCGACAGCCAATGGCTGGTCGTCTGGACCGCGCCCCTGAATACGATCAATAAAGCGGTGCGGCAGACGGTTCAACTGTCGCTGCTGATTGCGGTCCTCAGCCTGCTAACGGCACTCATCGTTGCGTTTCCGGTCATGAGCGTTCTTCTGCGTCCGCTGTACAAGCTGAAGGCCGGCATGCTGAATCTGGGGCAGGGCAAGTACGTGCCGATTCCACAGGGCGAACGGTACGACGAGATCGGCTACCTGATCCGCAGCTTCAACAAGACGCTGGAGAAGCTGCAGCGGATGGAGCGCGAAGTGTACCAGGCCAACCTGCGGGAAAAGGAGCGCGAGCTGCTGCAGCTTCAGGCCCAGATCAATCCGCATTTCCTGTTCAATACGCTCGAAACGATCGATTCCTACGCTTCCCGGAACAACGGCGATGCGGTAGGCGACATGGTGCAGTCGGTCTCGCGCATGATGCGCTTTACGGTCCGGAACGATGACGGCTGGGCGCCGCTCCGCGAGGAGCTGGAATACATCCGTAATTTCCTGACCATCCATTATTACCGGAACGGCCGGGAGGTAAGCGCCATGTTTGACATCGATCCAGCGGCCATGGACGTGCAGGTCATGAAGCTCAGCATTCAACCGTATTTCGAGAACGCGATCAAATACGGCTGGAGCCCCAACATGACGGCGGACGAATTCAAGCTCACCGTGAAGGTGTCCCTGCAGGACAATCATCTGGAGGTCGACGTTCAAGATACGGGCACCGGCATGCCGCCGGACGTGCTTCGTCGCATCCGTCAGCTGATTGCGGAACAAGGCGAGTCGAAGGACCCTTATTTCCGGTCGCATACCGGCGTCCGCAACACCTTCCGCCGGCTGTTTCTCGTCTACGGCAGCGAGGCAGATGTCATCGTCGAGAGCGTGCCCGGCGCGGGAACGCGTTTCCGGTTCCGGGTTCCAGCCGGACGACCGGCCCTTTAAGCCCCTGCGAGATGAAACGACAAAGAGGCAGTCCCGAACGGCGATCCGCTCGGGACTGTCTCTTTCTGATGTATCAAGTGTTCTCGGAGGGTTATTCGACCGTTTTGACCCATGTGCCGCTCTCTGCGGAAGCCATGATGGCGTCGGAAATGACATGGATGCGGTAGCCGTCGTGGAAGTTCGGCGATACGTCGGTATCGTTGACAATGGCGGAGATGAAGTCATGCGCTTCGATGATTTTCGTCTCGCCATAGCCGATGCCGAGCGCCGGAATCGGCCAAAGCGCCGGGCCGTTCGGATGCGCCGGACCCGTATAGATCGTCCGGAATCCGCGGCGGTCGTCCGGATCGTCGGCGAAGCAGACCTGCAGCTCGTCGCGGCGCTCGTAGTTGAACGCGATGGAGCCTTTTTCGCCATGGATTTCGAACGTCAGAAAGTTGTTGCGTCCCCACGCGTTGCGCGTCGCTTCAATGCTGCCGACCGCACCGTTCTCGAACCGGAGCAGCGTGCTGATCTCGTCGTCGACGTCGACGGCCTCCTTCTTGACCTCGCCCGAAGCCTTCACGGTCCCGAGCTTGTCGACCGGCCCGGACGATACCGGACGCTCCTTGATCCAGGTCTGCGCCGTGCCCATGACCTCCGTAATTTCGCCCACCAGATAGCGGGCAAAATCGATGACGTGGGTGCCGATATCGCCCAGCGTGCCCGATCCCGCGATATCCTTCCTGAACCGCCAGGACAGCGGCGAATTCGGATCGGCCGACCAGTCCTGCAGGTAGGTCCCGCGGAAGTTCAGCACGCGCCCGATCGCGCCTTCCTCGATGTATTTCTTCGCTAGCGCGACGGCGGGCGTCCGGCGGTAGTTGAAAGCGACCATATGCTTGACGCCGGCTGCGGTGACGGCATCCAGCATCTGCTTGGCTTCCTCGGTCGTCCGGGCAAGCGGCTTCTCGGAAATAATGTGCTTTCCCGCCTTGGCCGCCGCGATCGCGATTTCGGCATGCGTATTGTTCGGCGTCACGATGTCGATAATGTCGATGGAAGGATCCTCGACAACCTTTCTCCAGTCGGAGGCGTAGGATTCGAAGCCGTAACGGGCTGCCGCTTCCTTAGCCAAGTCGTCTGAGATATCCACGACAGTCTTGCGGAACGGAATGGCCGGCGCCGGCCAGAAGAACATCGGCATCCCCGCATAGGCGAGCGAGTGGGCCTTGCCCATGAACCCCCCGCCAATCATTCCAACATTTAACGTACGCATGTGGCCATCTCTCCTTTTCTGTCTGCGCCTGCTTGTTGGGCACGGAACTTCCGCATCGGCTTATACGCCTTATTTCTTGGCCGCGTCCTGAATCGTTTTCGGCGCATCCGCATGGTACACGGTCTTCCACGAATCCAAGATGTTCTCCTGATTGACGGGCAGCGCCGGAACCGCTACATAAGGAGGTGTCTCCTTGCCGAGCAGCGCATTTGCGGCCAGGATGGCCTCCGCTACGCCTTGGTCGTACGGCAGTTGGGCGCCGAGACCCTTAATCATGCCGCCCTTGGCGATTTCCAAGGCGACGTTCGTGCCGAGATCGATCGTGGAAATGGCGAGATCAGTGCGGCCTGCCGAACGGGCGGCGGCCATGGCGCCTTCAGCCGGGACATCCCATACGACGAACATGCCCTTCAGCTTGGGCTGCTTGGTCAGCATGGCCGCAGCTACTTTCTCGCCGTCATTCGGGCCTGCAATGCCGCCGCGCTCGACGATATGAATATTTGGATACGATTCCTTGATCGTTTTCTCGAACGCCTCGGTGCGCTGCTTCGTGACGAAGAAGTCTGCGTCGTGGTAGATTACGCCGATGTCGCCTTCTTCGCCGATCGCTTTTGCGAGGATGTGTGCGGCTTCAACGCCGTTGCCGTAGTTGTCGGCGGAAACGACACTCACATAATCCTTGCCGGCTGTAAGACCGGCGGCTTTATTGTCCATGAAGACGAGCTTGACGCCCTGAGCGGCCGCCTTCTTGTACGCACTCGCCGTGGATACGGCGTCGACCGGAATGCTGACGAGAATATCCGGCTTCTTGGCCAGAATCGTCTCGATATTGGCCACCTGCGTCTCGGCTTTGAAGTTCGCGTCCGTTGTGGCGACGATCTCAATGTTCATCTTGGCGAACGTATCCTTAAGCCCTTTAAGCTGAGCGGCCGACCAGTCGTTTCCGGCATAGTGCATGGAAATCGCCGCCGTGTAGTTGCCTTCCTTGACCTTAGCCAGATCCTCCGGCGAGAGCGACAGCGTCTTGGCGGAGACGGCGCTCTCGCCGTCGGGACCCTTGCTCAGGATATCCTTGTCCGGCAGGTTCTGGTTAATCGTGATCGGGCCGTCGGCAGAGCCGTCCGCATCCGCCGTCCCCGAATTCGACGTTGTGTTGGCTGCGGCACCGGATGCCGTATTGTCCGGCGCGCCACCGGAGTTATTCGTATCCGCTTTCGAGCCTCCGTTGCCGCAGGCTGCGAGCAATAACAGGCAGACGAGCATAATGGAAAGCAGGGTCGATCTTTTCATGCCATATGGCCCCCCAAATTTGGTTTATCCTAACCTTCTATCGCAAATGCAGCGTATCTCTCAGGTATGCTCTGCTTATGCCTGCCGCCTTCGCCGGATCGTCGTGGCTGTCCAGTTCGATCGTAACCCAGCCGTCGTATCCCTGCTCCCGCAGAAGCCTCAGCATGTCGCCGAACGACTGTCCGCCTTCACCGAGCGGGACGAATGCGCCCGAGCGGTAATCCTTGAAGTGAATGTATGTGATCCGGCTGCCGTATTTCCGGATGACCTCCAGCGGGTCGCCGCCTCCCGCTTCGATATGCGCCGTATCCGGACAAAGCGGAATGTCCGTCAGCGGCATAAGCCGGTCCAACTGATCGGGGCGCTCCACCATGGTGCCCAGATGCGGATGATAGCTGGCCTGCAGGCCGTGTCGCCTTGCAATCCCGGCAGCGATGTCGAGCCCTTTGGCAAGCGCGGCAAAGTCCTCGTCCCGTATACCGGCAGCGCGGACGGCTCCTCCACCGAGCACCAGATGCTCCGCGCCCGCTGCGGCGGCAAGCTCGGCCGTTTTCTCGATTTTGGCCATTTCGTCCGGCAGGATGTCCTCATAGATGAAGTTGGCGCCGGTATATACGCCGATCAGGTCCAAGCCGCTGCCGCTCAGCAGCCGGCGGAATTCGTCCATCCGGTTCTCGTACTGGACCAGGTTGCCGTCGAACAGCTCAATCCCCTGGTAGCCGGCAGCCGCAATGTCGCGGATCGCCTGCTCCGTGGAACCGTTGGCCAGATAGAACAGATCTTTGACCGACGTGACTCCGGCCGGATGACCGACGACGCCCCCCCAGGTATTCGTCTGATAGCCGATTTTCATGTTCCATCCTCCTTTCCCCTTTTGATCTGATAGCGCCTTCATCTTCCTGCAACGCAACAGGCACGGTTGGCTGCTAAGCCAAGTATAAAAGGCATTGCGAACCGGAATAAGCGGAATAAATTAGCCGGAAGCGCTGATATTTTTAGCGTTGATTGTTTTGCGTCCCCTCTCATCACGGAAGCAACGTAAACAGCCTCGCGGTTGCGTTGCTCCCGGAGGCTGCCATTGTACGGCTCAGCGCGATCTGGCTGAACACTAAAGATCCATAACCTCCCCGTCATCAGGTACAATAGCAACTTGCTCCAATCCTCGTTCCTTCAGGAAAGACCGGAGGTGCTGTCGCTTGAATGTGCAATGGCTGATGGCATCCATATGTACGGCAATAAATCTCGTAGTTGGAGACAAGTCTGCAAGACGAGGGATATCTTCTGCAGTCATTGTGATGATAGTCCCTAACAACATCTGTGCACGGGGCGTATTTAATATCGCAATATTCGGTTGATATTTCAGAAAGGTCTCTTTAATAGCGGGTGTGTAGATGCAGTCGCCAACGATATAAATGGAACCAGCCTCTGCTGCGCTTACAATATATCCAGATACCGGGCCTAGCAGCTTGGCTGCGAAACCGGGGGCATGCTGTCCTTTTATACGTTTCATCTCAATGCCACACCATTCATTAGATTGCTGAATAGCATGTACATGCATAAATCCCGCTGTCTGCAGGAAGGCCTGATCCTCGGGCTGACAAAAGACAGGCAATTTTTTATTCAATATAGACAGGGCCTTCTTATCCAAATGGTCAAAATGGCGATGTGTCAGAAGTATTGCGTCCATGTCTTCGAAAAAATCAAGCGGAACAGGTAAAGGCGTTAACGGGTTTCGGCGAAGCGTACGAGTGAACGGAACCGGCGGGAGCTCGCCTGGATCACTTAACATAGGATCGATCAATATCTTTTTGCCGTTCACGATTAATACCGACGTAGCGTTTCGTATGTGTTGAAACGACATACCCATTTCAATCATCCTTTCCAATTTAATACCGACCGGTCTGTTTTAATTTAACATAGCCTAACGTACAGAGCAAGCATAATTTTCCAGCTCGCATTGAATGCAAAAGGAAACTATGCTAATTTAAGACCAATCGGTATTTTTTGAAAGAGGGATCGCTGTGGGAAAAGGACAAGCTACGAAAGAACATATTATTCGCCAATCCGCCGAGCTCTTTAATACAAAAGGGTATGCAGGTACATCTCTGTCGGAGATTATCGAGCGTGCCAATGTACGCAAGGGGGGCATCTATAATCATTTCGAAAGTAAAGATGAAATTGCGCTAAGCGCATTTGATTACATGTTTGCTAGATTAAAAGGTCTCTTGACAGAGGCAATATCTGAGCGGTCCGAGCCAGCAGAAAAAATACTGGCTATTTGTGATGTTTATATCAAGGTGGTTGAACAAAATATATGGGAAGGCGGTTGCCCCATAATGAATACCGCTGTTGAGAATGACGACGGCCACCCTATGTTAAAACAAAGAGCCCAGCATGCAATGAATGAACTAATGACGAGTCTTGGGGAAATCATCAAGGAAGGCATTAGGCGGAAGCAGTTTCGAAGCGAAATCGAAGTGGAGGCCGCAAGCAGTGTAATAATAGCTTTAATAGAAGGCGGGGTTATGTTGAGCAAATTGTATAATGACAACAAATACATTCGGCATTGCACGAACCAAGTAAAGACGTATATTCATGGGGGTATGGCAGTCTAGCAGTCAGCTTTTAATGCATTATCCTGCCCTACTTCAAAGAAAATCAGGGAGCAGAAACAGCCCGCGATCTGCTCCCTGGTTATTACATCATCTCCCGAACAGTGAAACTGATTGACGTTCGCTCGCGGAGACTTATGGTCGCCAGACTTCCCAAAGGTTGCCGTCCGGATCAGCGAACGTGATGTTAGGTCCGCTCGTGACCCGTTCGCTTATAATAGGTACGCCGTTTTTCTTGAAGCGCTCAAGCAGCTCCTCGATCCGCGGCGATATGAAGCATGCGATGGCATGAGGTCTGCCTTGGTCCAAAGACCATGAAAAGCGCAATCGACCGCCCGCTTCATCGGATTGGCGAAGGAACAGCGCAGGGACGACTTGCCTTAAACCGGACGAAGGCAGGTTGCCGGCCTGATCGGGAACATTTAATACCGCCGTTGTCATTCCGGGCTCAACTTGGTCGTCGTTCGCCGGCAGGTAACCTAAAATTTTTTGATACCATTGAATCGACGCATAAACGTCATTTACGGGTACGTAAATACAAGTTACGCCCGTAATGTTCTCCAGCTTTTCATCGCGTTCCTGATTGTCCTGCATCGTCATGCCCTCCTCTAGGTTCATTCCTTCGATCAAGGCTCGATTACTTGATGACCTCAAATCCTTTTAAGCAGCCGCTCATTTGCGTTCACCCGTGCGTTGGAATCTGCTGCATTTCTCTTATAATCTCTATGAACTGCCGGATCTCCTCGGACGGATGCAGCGGATATAGCAAACCATACGGAACCGAAAAATCCAAATCGCTTAGAATGGTCGACAAGGATGGATGAATATCTGCCCATGCCTCTAAGGTCAGCATCACCGTATTGCTTTCCTCGCAGCGATTGAACACATCCAAATCATAGAGGCGCGGAATATCTTTTATTCGTATTCGCGGATGATTCCTGACCAAGAAATCACAAATGCCTTGGATCGCATTACTTTCGCCGCCGTTTACCACTGCTAACTTTTCCCCGTACAAATCTTGGACAGTAAGAATCTTTTTAGAGGCCAGTCTATGGTGCCGGGAAACGGCAAAGCAAACGCGGCAACTCCCCAACGCAAGCATTTGATAGCAATCATTCAAGCGATCTGTAAGAAACGGCCCCGCTATGATATCGAACGATTGGCCAAGCGTGCGGAGAGTGGTCGGAAGCGTATGTGCGTCATCATCGAAAGGAACGATGTTGATTCCGAATTGCGGAAATTGGTCGCTGACTTCATTCCACCTATCAATCAAAACCTTACAAGGGTTGAGCATGGATGTGCCCACCCGAACCATATGCCGATTCGCCTGTGCGGCTTGATGCATGCGAATGAGCGATTCCCGATAGTACCGCAGCATAAATTCCGCATCCTTAATAAAGGCGGAGCCTGCCTGCGTAAGCCGGACACCGTGGTTGGTACGGTTAAAGAGAGGAACCCCGGCTTGCTTTTCCAGCAAGTTCATCTGCTTCATTACGGCTGTCGTAGAGATGAACAGCTTCTCGGCTGCCTTAGAGAAGCTTCCAGACTCCGCCACTTGAACAAATGTCTTCAGTTGTTCATTCATTTCCGTTCGGCTCTCCTTTTTGCATGAACCAATAGTTAACACCATGCTAACCTTTTTGAAATTCCGTATCAAGCGGCTGCGTCGTAACATTAGAGATGAACGAACGGGCATCAGAAGTTTAACCAATGCCACTCCACAGTAACGGAGGAATACACGATGAAAAACAAAGTCTGGTTCATTACAGGAGCATCTCGCGGATTCGGGCGCATTTGGGCCGAGGCCGCTCTCTTGCGCGGGGATCAGGTTGCCGCGACCGCACGCACGCTGGAGAGCATCACCGATCTGAAGGCGCGTTTTGGTGACGCCGTCCTTCCCCTAACGCTCGATGTAACGGATCGTCGTCAAGCGGAACAGGTCGTTCGACAGGCTCACGCGCATTTCGGCAGGCTGGACGTCATCCTTAACAATGCCGGCTACTCGCTAGTCGGTACGACCGAGGAAGCCGACGAATCCGATGTCCGCGATCTGTTCGACGCCAATTACTTCGGTACGCTGCGGGTCATCCAAGCCGCCCTGCCGCTGCTTCGGCAACAGGGCAGCGGGCATATCGTCGGCGTATCGAGCGCCATGGGCCTTGTGGCCGCACCGCTCATCGGCTTCTATTGCGCCTCCAAATGGGCGGTCGAAGCGCTTCACGATAGCCTCGCGCAAGAGGTAAAAGACTTCGGCATAAAGGTGACGCTGCTCGAGCCCGGCGCCTTTGCAACCGATTTTGGAAGCGCCTTGTCGATGAAGAGATCCCGGGGATTGGAGGCCTATGACGAGCTTAGAGACCGGGTGGTAGGCCGTTTAGCGACCGCAGAACGAGGCGATCCGCAAGCGACGGCCGAAGCGATTCTCCAAATCGTAGATGCCCAAGACCCGCCTCTTCGGTTCGCAGTCGGCGGGGGTCTTGCCTTTGATACGCGATGCCTTTGCCGAACGCCTAGCGGCATGGGAGTCATGGGAGTCTGTATCGAACGCGGCGCAAGGTGGCCGATAAACAGCCGTTAATAGAACCGCATAAAGGGTGTAAGTCAAACAGGCTTCATCATAAAAGGAGCAGCTGCCGCGTCGGCAATCTGCTCCTTGATTATGGAACAAATGCGTTTATGCCGATGATCTACACCGCGGTCGTTATGATGGGCTGATCCTTCGTAATCATAATGGTGTGCTCGTGCTGTGCCGTATAGCCGTTGTCCGGCATGCTTAACGTCCATCCTTCCCCTTGCTCGACGACATACCCTGCATCGGTCGATAAGAAGGTCTCGATCGTAATGACCATGCCTTCTTTTAATACGCGTTTGTCGTGCTTGTTATAAACGGGCAGAATTTCTGTGGGCGCCTCGTGCAGGGATTTCCCGATCCCGTGGCTGCACAGATTTTGAATGATTGTGTAGCCGTCCTTTTTAGCCTCGATTTCAATGATCCTTCCGATCCTGTTCAACTTAACGCCATGTTTAAGCGAAGAGATGATCTTCATCATCTTCTTGTGCGTAAAATACTCATATTCGGTCAATGGAAGTACCTACGGCAAATCTTAAAAATCACTATAATTTTTTGCGCTTTGCACAAAAACGAGCGCCTCCGGTACGATGGGTTACCTATGAAACAAACTGTTTAAGTACTTCCGATTGTTACGAATACTGGCTTATTCGCGGGATCTCAAGACTGCACGGAGTACCGGATTGCATTACGCAAAAGGGCATAGACCCGTTCCGTTAGGATAACCGGCCTCCACCCACCGGATAGGCGTGACGAAGGAATGAAAGGGCATCGACCCGTCGAGAAATGGGAGTGAAAGCCTCCGGAGATACGTGGAGCAGCGTGCAACAGAGCAGTAAAAAAAGGAGCGGAAACCCGCCCCTTCTGTTCCTGCATGCGCTTCGGTTGCCGAATTTGACGGTCATCCCCTCTCCTATCCAGATAGCAATTTATCTATTGGAGAGATCCTGCGAATAAACGAACATTCGTGAGAAAACTACATTTTACCGAGGGAGCTTAACGGACTTCGATTCGAATCATTCACTCATGGCGTATGATCCAACCCATATTTTACCTTCATTCGTTGATATAATCTAAAGCCTTGATTCCGATCGATGATTTCTTTCATCACCTTTCTCCATTCCGTTTCCATCCATTTTGGTTTCTTATCTTTAATTGTTGATTCATCAAATTTTTTACTGATATAAATCAAATCAGCTTTAAGGACTTCAAGTTCTTTTACGATATTTGCTCTTGATTCAACATCAAGCTTATTTTTATTAGTCAGGATATCATCAGATAAATCAGCTCTGACATACCAAAATAGATCCCCAAAAAAGTTATACATCAGATATGATGAAGCTCCATAATGATTAAAGTCACGGTTAAGCAAAATAAATGATTCTTCTGCAGTATTTATTGAAGTCCCCAAATTCCCCAGTGTATATAAAATAGTATCTTTGGTTGCATTCTCATTTAGGCTCTTAATGACATAATCTATATTTTCAATTGATTGCGTATTTCCGCCAGTGAATCCATGATTCAATTTTAAATGATAGCTGTTCTCTAAGGTACTTTTGTACTTGTTGAGTTGCACATGATAAAATAAAATAAGCGAAATAAATACGAGTAAAAATATAATCACTAGTGTTACTGCTGTTCTTTTCGAGACGTTAATTTTTTCCTCCATCGTTATGTTATATCCCCCGATTTGCTATGTTAATCTATACATTTTTATCACGTTAACGGAATGATTAAATTCCCACATGTAATTAGACGAAACTAGCCTAGTATTGTTGCGCTAACCTGCCCGCTAGTTTAATGACTTGCGGCTCCTCTAAATGTTATTTTCACGTTTTAATACTTAATTTAACATCAACAGAGTCACACAGATAAGGCGCAACGTAATCTGGTGAGTTCGAATGCGTACTGAGGTTGAAAACTTTTAGGTAAAAATACTGAGTTTTTATCGGAGGCAAACGGCTCCTGATTTAATTAACATGTGTATAACTCTGTACACAAACAGATTTTTTCTTAATTCATCAAAGAGTCTCTGCTGACGGTTTCGTTTTCCCCTGCTCGATTTCACCTAATCGGCCATGGGATATTCCAATGGTATCTGCAAAGGCAATTTGATTCAGTTGATGTTGTTTGCAAATAGCCTTCACTTTGTCCCCTATGCTCATCACATTAGCCCCTTTAAACAAAAGTAGGCCGTCCCCATGCTGCAGGACGGCCCATGATGTTTATAGAACAAACTTTATTGTAATTTTATCGGTCAGAACAAAACTTTATTGTTCAGAACAACACTATGTTGTAATGAATCACGTTTTAAACCCGTCTCGCCTTCCTTACTCAACCGTCACGCTCTTCGCCAAGTTCCTTGGCTTATCCACGTCGTTGCCGAGGGCCAGCGAAGCATGATAGCTCAGCAGCTGGAGAGGAACGACGGACAGCGCAGGCGTCAGCAGCGGAAGCGTGCGAGGAATCGAGAACACCTCGTCGACCGACTTCATGACTTCTTCCTCGTAGCCTGCGTTGGCTATGCCCAGAACATGCGCGCCGCGAGCTTTGACTTCCTTGATGTTGCTCAGCGTCTTCTCATACAGCTCTTCTTGCGTCACCAGAGCGATGACCGGAATGCCTTCCTCGATCAGAGCCAGCGTGCCGTGCTTCAGCTCGCCCGCCGGGTAAGCCTCGGAGTGGATGTAGCTGATTTCCTTCAGCTTGAGCGATCCCTCTTGAGCGACGGCGAAGTCGAGGCCGCGTCCGATGAAGAACAGATTGGCATGTTTCGACACGGATTCGGCGACAGCCTTGAAGATGTCCGCCTGCTCCAGAATCTGCTCGACCTGCTCCGGCAGCTTCTGCATGGCGGCGATGATTTCCGCCGCTTGCTCCGCTTCGACCGTGCCGCGCTCTTGCCCCAGATACAGGCCGAGCAGATAGAAGGCGATCAGCTGCGAGGAGTACGCTTTGGTCGAAGCGACCGCGATCTCCGGTCCCGCCCAGGTCGTGATGACATCATCCGCGTCGCGGGCGATGGAGCTGCCGACCACGTTGGTGATCGTAAGCACGCGCGCGCCGTTGCGCTTCGCTTCGCGCAGAGCGGCCAGCGTGTCTGCCGTCTCGCCGGATTGGCTCACGACGATGACGAGCGTATCAGGAGTGATGATCGGTGAACGGTACCGGTATTCGGAAGCGACATCTGTCTCTACCGGAATGCGGGCCAGGCTCTCGATGACGGTTTTGCCGACGAGACCGGCATGGTAAGCCGTTCCGCAAGCGACGATATGCACGCGGGAAATGCCGCGGATCTGCTCCGTCGTCATGCTGATTTCCTTCTTGAGATCGACCGACTTGCCGTCTTCGCTGATGCGGCTCATCATCGTGTCGCGGTAAGCCTTTGGCTGCTCATGGATTTCCTTGAGCATGAAGTGATCGAATCCGGCTTTTTCCGCGGTGACGAGATCCCAGTCGACATGGAATATTTCCTTGGAAATAATGTCGCCCGAAGTCGTCATCAGTTCGACACCGGAACGCGTCAGAACCGCCATTTCGCCATCGTTCAGGATGTATACGTTGCGCGTATACTCCAGAATAGCCGGGATATCGGAGCCGATAAAGTTCTCGTTCTCGCCGATGCCGATGACGAGCGGGCTCGCGAAGCGTACAGCTACGAGCTTCTCCGGCTCGTATTCGGTCAGAACGCCGAGGGCGTAAGCGCCTCTCATGCGTTTCACGGCACGCTGCACCGCTGCGACGATATCGCCGTCGTACTCGTCTGCGATCAGATGGGAGATGACCTCGGTGTCGGTTTCCGACACGAAGGTATGGCCTTTCGCGCCGAGCTCTTCCTTGAGATCCAGATAGTTTTCGACAATGCCGTTATGCACGACCGAGAACTTCGACGAGTTGTCGGTATGCGGATGGGAGTTCACATCGGACGGCTTGCCATGCGTAGCCCAGCGCGTATGACCGATGCCGACGGACCCTTGGATCGGCTCGCTGACGAGCTTCTCCTCCAGGTTGGCCAGGCGTCCCTTGGATTTGCGGATTTCCAGCCCGTTGTCCGTGAATACGGCGATGCCTGCGGAGTCATACCCGCGGTATTCCAATTTCTTGAGTCCTTCGATCAGAACTTCCTTCGAGTCACGATTGCCGATATAACCTACGATTCCACACATAGTGAAATAAACCTCCGTATGCGGCGTCGGCCGCCCGGTTGGATGCCATTAGACGCAGGCTTCCCCTGCGCCGATTCCGTTTTGTCGAATCAGTGGTGGCGCGGCAGTCCATGGGACGCCGATGACCTTAAGCAGCAGAAAACAGAACCCTGGATGTCGCCATCCTTGGTTTAGTATCCGCAGCAGCCCGATCCCTCATGCGCTCGGCGCATGTTCATACGGGCATCGCAAACCTTCAGGGCGGCAGACCCGTCCTGTAGTAGTATGTTGCTTCTAAAAGAATCTATAAGGTCCAAAAGCAAACCGGCTGCGATGCCGGCCATGCCCTCTACGTTTCATTCCTGCATGGTGCCGTTCGTTTGTAAGACCGGTTGCCCGCGTCCTTTTGCGATAACGGCTGTCGATGTCATGCCCACCGGAAGGTCCCCGCCGAATGTTTCGAACACCTTCACCTCGTCAGCTTGCTCTGGGGATGCCTCAGGAATCCAAAGGCCGCCGCTCCTCGCGAAGCTGCCCGGTCCCGCCGCTCCCGCCTGGATCTTCTATCCGGCGTCGTCGACCATGGACCGCACCCGTATGACACGGGCTATCCTTTGCTCCCGCTCCGTGGCCGGGAGTCCTGCCGAAAATCGGCATCCTTTGTTGCAAGCTCTGGCGCTTATATTGCCTGATCCAACCTCGATCCTCGCTTTCCTTCCGGAATCAAAACCAATACCCTATATCATATTCAATGCGGGCTTGAATTGCAACTGAGCGTCCGCAGTGCTTAGCCAGCTGGAAGACATTAACCCGGGAAGCGCCCGGGTTAACCGTCATCTGCTTTTTTTGAAAAAGGGGACGTTCTTAGCCGAGCTCGGCTTTTACAACGGCAACGATCTGGTCGACGTAAGCCGCTACTTGATCCTTGTCCGGGCCTTCCGCCATGACGCGGATCAAAGACTCCGTTCCCGAAGGACGTACGAGCACGCGTCCGTTGTCGCCCATCTCGCCCTCCACCTGCGCTACGGCAGCCAGAATCGACTGATTGTCGTTGTAGAGCGATTTGTCGGCCACCCGCACGTTGATGAGCACCTGCGGGTATTTGCGCATCAGGCTGCGCAGCCCGCTCAGCTTGCCGCCCGACTTCACGAGCGTATCTGTCAACTGCAGAGCGGTCAGGATGCCGTCTCCGGTCGTATTATGATCGAGGAAAATGACATGGCCGGACTGCTCGCCGCCCAGGTTGAAGCCGCCGCGGCGCATCTCTTCCATGACGTAGCGATCGCCTACAGCTGTCTTGGCTGTGCTCAGACCGAGGGATTCCGCCGCCTTGAAGAAGCCGATGTTGCTCATGACCGTCGTCACGACCGTGTCGTTCATGAGCTTGCCTTCGCGCTTCATGGCATCCCCCAGTATGCAGAGGATGAAGTCGCCGTCGACTTCATCGCCGTTATTGTCGATGGCGATCAAACGATCGGCGTCGCCGTCGAAGCTTAGACCGAGATCCGCTCCATGACGCAGCACTTCATCGCGCAGGTATTCCGGATGGGTCGAGCCGACGCCTTCATTGATGTTGCGGCCGTCCGGCTCCGCTCCGACCGTGATGACCTCCGCCCCCAGCTCGCGGAACACCGCCGGGGCGAGCTCGTAAGCCGCTCCGTTGGCGCAGTCGAGGACAATTTTAAGCCCCTCGAAGCGGGAAGAAACGGTCGTCTTGAGGAAATCGATATATAGACGCTTCGCATTCCCTTCATAGCTCGCCGTGCCGATGTCTCCGCCCGTAGGACGCGGCAGCTCGTCGATCTCGGCGTCCATCAGGCGCTCGATCTCGTTCTCGGTCTCATCCGACAGCTTGAAGCCGTCGCCGCCGAAAAACTTGATGCCGTTGTCCTGCACCGGGTTATGCGAAGCCGAGATCATGACGCCGGCATCGGCCTTCAGCATCCGCGTCAAATAAGCGACAGCCGGAGTCGATACGACGCCGAGGCGTACGACGCTTGCGCCGATTGAAAGAAGGCCGGCAATGAGCGCCGACTCCAGCATCGGGCCGGAGATCCGGGTGTCGAGGCCGATGACCACGGTCGGCTTGTGTGCTCCAGCTGTTAGTACATAACCGCCGCAGCGGCCGATTTTATATGCAAGCTCCGGCGTGAGTTCGCTGTTCGCTACCCCGCGAACGCCGTCGGTTCCGAAATATTTGCCCATAGTGAGTGAAAAGCCCCTTTTCTGTAAGCTCCCTTTTAGCAAGCTTTTATGATAGAAATGATCAAGGATAAGAATGGTATTCATTATAAAGGGTTTAGCCCATTAAAACTATCGCAACCTTATGCCATGGAAAATGGCCCCGGAATTCATCATACGCAGACCGAGCCCAGTTGGGTTCCAAATTGCATGACAAGATAAAACTGGAATTCCAAAATGATTTGATAAAGGCTGCTTCCCCGCTCCGATAGTGCTGTGTCAGCATAGTGAAAGCAAGCGGGTATGTAAGCTATTGCCTTACGTTATTTGCTTTACTTATTTGACGTTTGCATTACGTTATTTGCATTACAATATTTCATTACGGTATTTGCTATGCTTAACGGTTTTGCTTTACGTTATTGCTTTACGGTTTTTGCTTTACGGTTTTTGCTTTACGGTTTTTGCTTTACGGTTTTTGCTTTACGGTTTTTGCTTTACGGTTTTTGCTTTACGGTTGCTTTACGGTTGCTTTACGGTTTTTGCTTTACGTTATTACTTTACGTTTTTTGCTATACGTTATTGCTTTACGTTTTTTGCATTACGTTATTTGCTTTACGTTATTGGCCTTGCTGTGTACATTATTGCTGGCGTTGTTGCTATTGGCTTGTTGTACATTATTCCTGGCGTTGTTGCTTAAATTATTGCACGTTATTCCTGTTCGCCAGTCAGCTGCTATACATTAACTACGGTATATTAGTTGCTTGTTATGCGGGCCGTTTCTTTACGTTCGTTTCTCTAGGTGAATTTCTGCGTCGCCATACAGTTGAGATCCGGATATTTGTTTCTTGCGTTGGCCGTTTCGTCCATGCATCCTCCCGCTTATCCAGAAAGAAACATTTTCACGGAGCATTGTTCCCTCCATCAGAGGCATTTCCCTCCCCGGCAGCACCGTCTCCTGCCGGCTCATTCCCTGCGCCGCCATCATTGCCGGGCGAAGGGCTGGGCGAAGGAGACGGACTGCTCTCGGGCAAGCCCGAGGCAGGCTCGCTGGCAACGAGCTTGACGGTCACGAGCGGCGGCTCGCCGACAGCTTGGACACCGTTTGGCAGCGTCAAAGCGAGCCGCACCTCATGAGCGCCCTCTGCGAGATTCGCCAGGCTGGCGACAGCGCGGATATCCGCAGCGGTCAGCCGGCCCAGCTCCTCCGGAGTGCCGCTTACCTGGATGTCTACGGTTCCGTCCCGGGGCGCCTCCAGCGCTGCATCCAGTCCCCTCGGCGTATTCTCGAAGGTGACGGGGACCTGGAGCGTCTTCGTCCCCGAAGAAGACAATGTCACGGTTACGGTGACTTTGGACGGCTCGACCGCCTTCAGTCCTTCGGGAGGCAGCAGCTCCAGCTCGACATCGCCCGAGCTGCGGATCTGGCTGAGATCCACGTCAGCAGCCAGCTGGTTGACTTCGTCGAGAAGCCCTCTCGGCCCGTACAGCCTGACGGTGCTCGACTTGGACTGGATTCCGCCCAGCGTCAAGCCGCCGGGCAGGCTGCCCTTATAACCGATCTGCAGAGGGACTTCCTTGCTTGGCATCGTCAGCGGCACCTCTACATCCAGAGTGCTGGGGTTCAGCGCCGCTCCTTTGATTTCGTTGCCCGATTTGTCGAACACGGAGATTTTGGCTTTCTTCTCATGCACGGGCGCATCTTCTCCATCTACATTGACGAAAACCTTGACGGAGCCGACGCGGGCAAGATCCTGAGCCGGCAGCGTGACCTCCACCGTGCTTCCCGGCTTGATGACAGGCGTTCCCAGCTCATACCCTTCCACCGGCTTGCCTTGGGTAACGACGCCCGCCTCGAACGTTCCTTTTTCCAGGCGGTCGATGACGACCTGAACCTGGCTCGGCGACAGCGTCACGAGCTCGATTCCCCTGGGCAGCTTGCCTACCGTCAGCGGAATGGTATAGGTTCCCGGGCCCTTGCCTTCCAGATTGACGCTGATGGAGTAATCGTCGTTCGTCGTAAAGGCAAGCGCGGACCGGCTGCCCTTGACCATCATCTTGGCCACGCTCGGCTCCAGCAGCTTGAGCGAATAAGCCGACTCGTCCAGACCGGTCGTCTGGATTTTCACGACATCGACGCTTTGGGTCTCGGTCGTGGAGGCGACGGTGTTGGGCGTGGACTCCGGATCGAAATGCACCACGGCCCAAAGCAGGATGCCGATGACGACCGACAGGATCTTGATGGCCGTTGGATGGCTGAGCCATTTATCCATTGGCATCGCCTTCTTTCTTTTTGCGCAGGCTGAATCTGGATCTCTGCTTCGCTTTCACGGAGCTTTGCAGCGTCAGCTCCTCGAACAGCTTGGAGATGAGAGACTCCTCCTTGATGTCCCGCACGATGATGCCGCCAACGGCAAGAGTAACCTGTCCCGTCTCTTCGGAGACGACGACGGATACCGCATCGGTCACTTCGCTGACTCCGATCGCGGCGCGGTGGCGGGTTCCGAGCTCCTTGCTGATGAAGGGGTTCTCGGAGAGAGGCAAATAACAGGCGGCCGCCGTGATTTGCGGTCCCCGGATGATGACCGCTCCGTCGTGGAGCGGCGTGTTCGGAGTGAAAATATTGATGAGCAGCTCCGAGCTGATGCGCGATTCCATCTTGATGCCGGATTCGATCAGCTCCGTAAGGCCGGTCATGCGCTCGAATACGATGAGCGCTCCGATCCGGCGCTTGGACATGAACTGTATCGCCTTGATCAGCTCGGTAATCCGCTCGTTGAGCTGATCCCGATCCGCCGACGAGGTGCGTGCGAACAGCTTGCCCCGGCCGAGCTGCTCCAGCGCCCGGCGCAGCTCCGGCTGGAAGATGACGAGCACCGTCACGACTCCGAAGGTGAACATTTGGTTCATGAGCCACTTCAAGGTGTACAGATCCAGCCAGGTGCTGATGGCCCAAGTCGCCACAAGCATGAAGATCCCTTTGATCAGCTGCACGGCCCGGGTGCCACGTACCAGCAGAATTAGCTTGTATATGATATAACTGACGATGCCGATGTCGATCACGTTGCGGATCCAGCTCTGCCAAGTCATTTCCGTGAAAAATCTCATGTTTGATACCCCCGCCCGCTGCCTGCCGGATGTCTTTTTTTCTGTTGTCCGCAGGCTGACCCTGAGTGTTGTGCTAACCCTATTCTTTTCTAGTTAGCTTACCACAAATCCTTGTCAAGCAAAAAAAAAGCTCCCTTGCGCAGGGAGCGTGGCCTGTAGCCTTCACGGAGTGCTTCCGAAAGTCTGGGTCACCTTGTACCAAAGCCGGTCCAGCAGCTGGTCGATCTTGCGTGTCTGACCGGCGATGTGAGCCGTGGAGGCCGTCAGCAGAGAGCCGTCCACAACCGTGACGCTGCCCTGCACGTCTCCCCGCACGTCGGCGATGCCGTTCTCGACCGTCAGGCTGCCCTTCAGATGGGCGCCTTCGGGAACGATGACCGTATGGCCGTCGATGACGACCTGTCTCAGATCGTCGCCGCGCACGATAAGCTCGGAACCGTTGTTGACGGCAGGCGTGAAGCTGGCCAGCATGACCAGCACGAAGACAGCCGCTGCCGTCAAGGCAGGATGTCTGCGAATCCATCCCGTCCAATCTCTATGACGAGCCGGAGGGGGAATTTGTTTTAGAATTCTTTCGGTCAGCGCCGCCGAAGCCGCAGGCGCAAGCATCGGCTCCCTCGGTTCCGTCATGGCGGAGGATAGCAGCGCCTCGGTCTTCTCGAGCTGCTCGAAGCGTGCCCGGCATCCCGGACAGGAAAGCAGATGCTCCTTCAGAACGACGGCGTCCTCGCGGGGCAGCTCGCCGTCTATATAGTCATGCATCCAAACGATGGCGACATTGCATTTCATGGCAGCCAGTCCTTTCTTCAGGGAACGGGTCGTTTCCCGATGACTTTTGAAAAACGCGCTGATCGGCGCTCTACTTCATAGCTTACGTTGCGAGATCGGGTTGTGTTTCGTTTTTTTGAGCCTGTTATGTGAAGCCCTGCGGCTTATAATTTGTGCTCAAGCTTCTTGCGGAGGAATTCCCTTCCCCTATGGACGCGCGTCTTGATCGTCGTGACCGGCATATCGAGCACATCGCTGATCTCCTGCAGCGACAAGTCCTCCAAGTAACGCAGCACCATGACGGATTTGTACTTTGGAGGCAGCGTCTCGATCGCGGTGCGGATGATCCGCTGGGTCTCCGACAGCAGCACCTCGTCCTCCGGAGATGCATCCTCGCTGGCGAACATGGAATACCCGTCCAGCCCGTCATGCTCCGGCACCTCCGCATCCAGCGAGAAGCCCGGCTTGCGGCGGCGCAGCCGGTCGATGGCCAGATTGGTCGTAATCCGGTAGATCCAGGTCGAGAACTTCATCGACTCGTCATACCGCTCCATATTGCGGAACACCCTCAGAAACGTCTCCTGAACGGCATCCTCCGCTTCCTGGCGGTTGTACAGCATCCGGTAAGCCAAATGGTATAACTTGTCCTGATACATGCCAACCAAATCCGCAAACGCCCGCTGGTCTCCCTTGAGCGCGAGGCGGATGAGGTTGGCTTCGATGGATTTCACTGCATTCATTCCTCCAGACTTGCCGGACTTTCCTTGGCGGGAGCCTTCTGCGCCAGCGCGATGCCGGCCAGAATAGCCGCTATGCCTCCCAGCTGGAGGGCGCTGAGCGTCTCTCCTCCGATCAGCCAGGCTGCCGCTGCCGCTACCGGCAGCTCCATGGCCCCCAGCAGCGCGGCAAGGCTGCTCCCTATGCGCGGAATCCCGATCGTGAACAGCAGCGTGGGGATAACTTGCCCGAGCAGCGCAAGCATGACCGCCCACAAGACGAGCCGGGGTTCGGCGTCTCCTGCCCATGCGCCTCTGCCGAACAGCGCCAGGACCAATATAAATCCGAATGTGACCATTATAGCAGAAGCCGCGGCGGGATTGAGATCCGCCCGGAATCGTCCGGTTCCCGCCAGATACAGGCTGTAGGTGACCGCCGCGCCTAGTCCGCACAACAGCGGCATGGCCGCGGCGTGCGGCCAGGAGGCTCTGCCGATTCCGAGCGCGAGCACCGTGCCCGCCAGAATGACCGCCACGCATCCCAGCCTTCCCCAGCCGGGAAGACGGCGGCTCCAGATACTGTCTAGCGCAATCGTAATCCAGGTGAACTGAAAAAGCAAGACGATGGCAAAGGAGGCCTTGAGCCCATGCAGGGCTTGATTGTACAGCACCGTCGTCATCGCGAGTCCTGCCGTGCCGATGAGAGCAAGCCCCGCCCATTGCCCCATGGATAGACGGGGCCGCAAGGAAGCCCCCCGCCGTTTCCCCGCCGCTGCAGCCACGATCCACAGCATCGCGGTCCCGGCAGCCAGCTGATGCACGACAACCTGGCTGAACGTATACCCGAATCCATACACATGCTTGATGAGCGGCGACATCAATCCGTAGCTGGATGCCCCGAGCAGCACGAGCAGCACGGATGTCCAATAGCCTTCTCTTGCCAGTCTCCCCATAGCCTCTGGGCGCCCCTTTCAGGCCGGGAAAGGCAGCAAGAAGGCCGCAGCGCTCATAGTTGAGCAGTGCGGCCGCTTGCTGCCTTTCCTTCGGATGAACCAGTCAACCTGGTGTAGATGCGGTGCTTTTCCGTTCAGGCTATCAGCCTGTATTGCGGAGGCCTGCGGCAATTCCGTTGATCGTGAGCAGCACTTCGCGCAGCAGATGGGCGTTGTCGCCCTCTTCCTGGCGCAGCTCCGTCAGCAGCTCCACTTGAAGATAGCTGAGCGGATCGACGTATGGATTGCGCAAGCGGATCGATTCCTGTATGACCGGAACGTTGTCCAGCAAGTCCTTTTGTCCCGTAATGTCGAGAATGAACTTCAACGTCAGAGCGTATTCCTCCTCGACGAGGCGGAAGATCCGGTCACGGACCCCATCGTTCTGAATCATGCCGGCATATTCTCTAGCGATGATCAGATCGGCTTTGGCCATGGCCATTTGCAGGTTGTCGACAAGCGAGCGGAAGAACGGGAAGTCCTTGTACATCTCCTGAAGGGTCTGGAGCCGCTTCTCATCCGCGCCGGCATAACTCCGGAACGCGGTTCCGGCGGCGTACCAGGCCGGAAGCAGGTAACGGCTCTGCGTCCAGGCGAATACCCAAGGAATCGCGCGCAGATCCTCGAAGCGGTCGCTGTTCTTGCGCTTGGACGGGCGCGACCCGATGTTGAGCTCGCCTACTTCGGACAGCGGAGTCGTTCCCTTGAAGAACTCCATGAAGTCCGGATCCCGGAAGATCAGATCCTGGTACTTCCGCTGAGCCGTCTCGGAGATCTCCTTGGCGATCTCATTCCATTCCGGATTTTCGGGAGCCATTTGCTCCGGATGCATCGCGAGCCGCGCCGCGGTCAGCAGCGCCCAAGTCGCCTGCTCCAGGCTGCGGTACGCGATTCCTTGCATCGAGTAGCGCGACGAGAGCACCTCGCCCTGCTCCGTGATCTTGATTCCGCCTCCGATCGTATGTGGAGGCTGAGCGAGAATGCTGCGGCCGAGCGGCATGCCGCCCCGGCCCAGCGCCCCGCCCCGGCCGTGGAAGAACTTGAGCTTGACGCCGTATTGCGCGCCCGTCTCCGTAATATCGTTGAGGGCCATGCGCAGCTCCCAGTTGGCCGTAACGACACCGCCGTCCTTGTTGCTGTCGGAGTAGCCCAGCATGATCTCATGCTGGTTGCCTCTTGCCTCGACGGCTTGGCGGTACAGCGGCAGCTCGAACAGCCTCTTCATGATCTCCGGCGCGGCATGCAGGTCGTCAATCGTCTCGAAGAGCGGCACCGACTGGAGCGTGCATCGCACCGAGCCGTCCGCTTCCTTGCGGAAGAGGCCCACTTCCTTGGCGAATACCATGACCTCCAGCATATCGCTGGCGCCTTGGGTCATGCTGATCAGGTAGCTGGAAATGCAGTCCGTGCCGAACTCCTGCTGGGCGCGGTAGACGGTCTGGTAGACGTCCAGGCATTCGCGGGTGCTCTCGGAATAATCCAGATGGCCCGACGTAAGCGGACGCGGATCGTCCAGCAGCTTGGCCAGCAGCGCGATCTTCTCTTCTTCGCCCATCGCCGCGTAGTCCTCGACGATATGCATCTTCGCCAGAACCTCCGCCATGGCGTTCTCATGCTCCTGGCTGTGCTGGCGGATGTCGAGCGCAGCCATATGGAAGCCGAACAGCTCCACCTGGCGGATCAGCTTGCGGACATGCGTATCGGCCGTATAATCCGCATAATGGGAACGCAGGCTGCGGTCGATGAGCAGCAGGTCCTCCTTGAATTCATCCGGACTGCCGTAGCGCGTGGACGAGCCGCGAAGGGAATCGTCTCCCGTGTTGACAAGCTTCTCAAGCATGTAGCTGAGCTTGATCTTGTACGGCTCCTTGACGTTGCGCCATCTGTCGACGCCTCGCAGCTCGACGCTCTGCTGATCCTTTGCGATGGAATCCATCAGCTCCGCCGGCACTTCCACGATATTCGTGCTGAAGCTGAGAATCTCCATCCATTGCTTCAGGACGGTCTCATACTTGCGGAGCGCGAGCTGCTTGTGCAGCGTCAGCGTCTCCCAGGTCACCTTGGCCTTGACGGAAGGGTTGCCGTCCCGGTCGCCGCCGATCCACGAGCCGAACTTCAGGTAAGTCGGCACATGCCACTGCTCTTCCGGATAATATTTGTGAAGGCAGCGCTCCAGTTCCTCGTAGACGTTGGGAAGAACTTCGAACAGCGTTTCGTCGAAATAATAAAGGCCGTTGCGCACCTCGTCGATGACCGTAGGCTTGCGGTCGCGCAGCTCATCGGTCTGCCAAAGGATGAGCACTTCATTGAGCAGCCCTTCGCGCAGCTTCTCCCGCTCCCGGTAGGTCAGGTTCGGATTGTCCAGCTCCATCATGCCGACAGCGATCCGCTTGTGGATGTCCTGCACGACGCGGCGGGTCGCCTCCGTCGGATGAGCCGTCATGACGAGCTCGAGGGAAATGTCGTTCAGCATGGATTTCACGTCGTCGATGGAGATATGGCGCTCCTGCAGCCCTTGGACAGCCGCTTCGATCGAGCCCGGCTGCACCGCTTCTCCAGCCGAGCGCTCATAGTCCCTCTTGCGCCGAATCCGATGGTTCTGTTCTGCAATATTGACCAGCTGGAAATAGATTGCAAATGCCCGGATAACCTGATGGCGGATATCTGGGTCCAGCGTCGTAATCGTCTGCTTGAACTCATCGTACAGCTCCGTCACGAACTCGGCGCGCAGCGCCTTGCTCATCTCGCGGATTCTCTCCACGACTTCCAGCAGCTCCTTGCCGCCCTGGTGAACGAGTACATCCCCTAGAATATTTCCCAAGAAACGGACGTCTCGGCGCAGCAGATTATTCGATTGCGGGCGATTCGCCGCTTGGGCGGTTACAGCCTGTTCCGACATTCTGTTCCTCCTCCAGGTTCCTTGCCCAAGGCGGGCGGAACCGCATCGTTAGCGTAGAGTGCATGAAATGGCTGATTTTGCAAACACGGTAAGCGCGGCTGCTCTCCTGCTAACCCCGCTCCGGTTACCGGTACGCTGAATAACAAGGCGTCGTATCGAGGCGTACGGCATGTTCATGCCATTACCTCAAACCCTTGCTGCTCAAACGTCATGTACGGCCGGCCCTCTGGCCCGTCTTACCCGCTAACTGGTGCCTAAAAATCGCTTTAATCATCATACTACAAAACCTTTTGGGATAGAAGACTGTCGAAGCCAGTATTTTTTGGTGAGTCACAGCGGTAAAGCAGCGGCATCCATACTCGGTATACAAGAAAAAAGCCTTGAGTCGCTCAAGGCTTTTCGGCTTTGTTCCATATCGGCCGGCTGTCGTACCGGATCAGCTCACTGACCGTAACGAACCGGTATCCCTGTTTCTTCAGGCTGGGAAGAATCTGTTTCAGCGCTTCGATGGTCTGCATGCTGTGCTCCACCCGGTCATGGAAAAGAATGATATCGCCGCTCCGCACGTTCCGCATGACTTTATTCACGATGGCGCTTGTGCCCGGCCGAGCCCAATCGCGCGTGTCCTGATGCCATGACCAGAGGATCGTCATCATCCCTTCTTGTTTCATCGCTTGCAGCATCCGCTCGTTGTAAATGCCTCCCGGCGGCCGGAACAGCACCGGCTTGATGCCGGTAATGCCGGTCAGCACCGCCTGGCTGCGCTTCACTTCACGGATCAGCTTGTCTACTTGAGGCGGCTGCCTCATCAGATGGGTATACGTATGGTTGGCTACTTCATGGCCTTCCTCCGCTTCCCTTCTTACGACATCCGGATATTTCTCCGCATTTTTACCGATGACGAAAAAAGTAGCCTTCGCTTCGTATTCCTTCAGTACGTCGAGGATGAGGGCGGTCTTTACCGGGTCAGGTCCGTCGTCGAAAGTCATCGCGATTACTTTTTGATCGGATCTCACCTCCCATAACGCCTGGCCCGTCGACTCGAAATAGTCTCTGCCCTTCTCCCCCTGAGGCGCCGCGTACCCGGTACCGATAATCGCTGCTATGCCGAGCAGCATCCAGCGCGGCTTTTTCGCCGCACCGACAAATCTCTTCGTAGGCATCTTGCAACCCCCTTGCATGGGCTAGGCAACCCGATTCTCATTCCGATTCAGGTTTCCCAAGGGGGCCGCATTCCATCCCAAAAACAACAATCCAAACAAAAAATCCCTGCCCGAGGGCAAGGATTAGAAAGGTTATGTAAATATGGAGCGGGTGATGGGAATCGAACCCACGCTATCAGCTTGGAAGGCTGAAGTTCTACCATTGAACTACACCCGCAAACTAAATGGTCGGGATGACACGATTTGAACATGCGACCCCCTGGTCCCAAACCAGGTGCTCTACCAAGCTGAGCTACATCCCGATATTTAAATGGCGTGCCCGGAGAGATTCGAACTCCCGACCTT
>Ga0194137_10000225_pt1 | contig 40387 bp, 29 predicted proteins | sample TARM_MetaG_T3_14_FD_134025 | JGI IMG/M metagenome (GOLD analysis project Ga0194137, IMG submission 134025) | Freshwater microbial communities from Pennsylvania, USA, analyzing microbe dynamics in response to fracking - TARM_MetaG_T3_14 (version 2) | ecosystem: Environmental > Aquatic >... | reverse complement strand
TTTTCATTTTGAGTTATACACATGTTCATACTAGATGTATACCCAAAAATGGGAGGAACCAGCCATTTCAATAGAAGAAAATGTAGTAAAATTGCGAGTTGTAGAGTTCTGCAACGAGCTAATATTTATAAGAAGCAAAGGAGGGATTTTATGGAGAATAAATTTCAAGAAAATTTAGAATTTGCTAAAACCATGGATCAACGGGACCCCTTAAAGGATTTTCGTGAAAGATTTCATGTCAAGGAAGATGAAATTTATATGGACGGAAATTCTTTAGGTCTGAGTTCTTATGATGCCCAACAGTCCATAAAGCGAGTGGCGAAGGATTGGCTGAATGAAGGGATTAAAATTTGGGGAATCGAAAATGGCAGGTATTTTAATTATCCCAAATTGGTGGGAGAAAAACTTCGGGAATTGATCGGAGCAGAGCCCAATGAGATAATTCTCAATGGCAGCATCACCACGAATTTGCATCAAGCCTTGGCTACATTCTATAAACCCACTAAAAATCGGTATAAAATCTTAGTGGATGAACTGAATTTTCCAACAGACATCTATGCGGTAAAAAGTTTAATAAAACTTAAGGGATACACCGAAGAAGAGGCCTTGGTGAGCGTAAAAAGCAGAGACGGTCGGGAGATTTTGGAAGAGGATATTATTGAAGCAATGAAGGATGATATAGCGTTAATTCTTCTGCCTTCCGTGCTGTATCGCAGTGCGCAGCTAATCAACATGGAGCAAATCACCGAAGAAGCCCATAAAAGAGGAATCCTAATCGGATGGGATTTAGCCCATTCCATTGGTGCCATCCCCCATAATTTCAAAAAAATCGATCCGGATTTTGCCGTATGGTGCACCTATAAATATTTAAACGGGGGTCCGGGCTCTGTGGCAGGCTTATATATTAATCGAAAACACTTCAAACAGGAGGCGGGACTAAAGGGTTGGTTCGGCAATCGGGACGATCGGCAGTTCCGTTTGGAACATAATTTTGAACAAGCGGGAGACGCCGGAGGCTGGTTGCAGGGAAGTCCCCATATGCTTTCCATCGCCCCCTTGGAAGGGTCTTTGAAAATATTTGAAGAAGCGGGAATTCAAAAGATTCGGGAGAAGTCTTTAATTATTACGGAGTACCTGATGTTTTTAGCGGAAAAACGGTTGGTACAGCAGGGTTATGTTATCGGCAATCCCCGGGAAAATCATCGGCGAGGAGGGCATGTGTCTTTAGAACATGAGGAAGCCTATCGCATCAGCCTTGCTCTACGGGATCGAGGGGTTGTACCGGATTATCGGGAGCCGAATGTTATTCGACTGGCCCCTGTGGCTCTTTATAATACCTATGAAGAGGTATTTCGATTGGTGGAGCTCTTAGAAAAAATCACTAAAGAAAAAATCTTTGAAAATTATTCCCTGGAAAGAAAAACTGTATTGTAGTGAAAAATTGTATAATATTTAAATCCAACGTGAAAAAAAGGAGGTTCTTATGAAAGTTACTCTGTTAGTGGACAATCAAACCTTTGTGGATCATTATTATTACGGTGAACCGGGGATATCTTATTATATCGAAACCGGGGGAAAAAAGATTTTATTTGACGTGGGATATTCCGACGTTTTCCTGGAGAATGCTGTGAAAATGGGGATAAATTTACTGGATACGGATTATCTGGCTTTATCCCATGGACACGATGATCATACGGGAGGTCTTCCGGAATTTATTAAAAGACAGATTGAAATACAAAGAAAGGGAACTGAAGTCAAGCTTCCGGTTTTATTAGCCCATCCCACAACTTTTTTATATAAAGAGTCGGAAACGGGGGAAGAAAACGGTTCGATGATTCAGATGGACACTTTGGAGAAGCATTTTTCCCTACACTTAACAAAGGAACCCTATTGGATCACAGACCGACTCGTTTATCTTGGAGAAATTGAAAGAAGCAATGATTTCGAAAACCGGGAACCCTTTGGTAGAATGCGATATAACGGGATTTTGCAAGAAGATTTTATGATGGATGATTCCGCCCTGGTGTATAAAGGGGAAAATGGTCTGGTCATTCTCACCGGTTGCGCCCATGCGGGCATTTGCAATACCGTGGAATATGCGAAAAAAGTTACGAAGGAAGAAAAAATCGATCATGTTATCGGAGGCTTTCATCTACAAGATCCGGATCCCAAACTGTTGGATAAAACCTTAAATTATCTAAAGAAGCAGGAAATCGGCGAAGTATACGCAGGACATTGTACAGATTTACAAAGTAAAATTGCTCTTAGCCAAGGATTAAATATTAAAGAGCTTGGGGTTGGATTAAAAAAAGACTTCTAAGGAAGTCTTTTTTTTGCGAAGCGGGACTTATTATTCAGTATAAAAGTTTTATATGAACAGGATTTATTTCTAAAAATCAAGTAATTTCCAAAATAAACTGGGTATAGATTGTAAAAGAAAAGAGGGGGAGGGATCAGATTTGAAAAACAAAGAGTATGTATGGTATCTAAGCTATGGATCGAATTTAAACAAGCACCGCTTCTATTGTTATATCCTGGGGGGCCAACCTCCCGGTTCAATGGAAACCGAAAAAGGATGCAAGGATGCTACCGTATCGGTACATGTTCGAGGGAAGACGATTCCCCATGAAATGGTTTTTGCCGGGACCTCCACCCGATGGAACAATAAGGGGGTAGCCGCCATAGATCCTAAGAAAGACCCCACAACCCTTACCTATGGAAGAATGTACCTTATTACGAAGGATCAGTTTTTCGATTTGATTAAGCAGGAAAACTATATTCCTCTAAATCAAAAAGTTGACTGGACCTTGCCGACGGAAGGGGAAGAAAAGATCTTACTGCCTCAAAACTGGTATGGAAAGCTGCTTCATCTCGGAGACGAAGAGGGCTATCCAATTTATACGTTCACGATACTGGAAGATTTTAATGAGATTCAGATCAATCCTCCCGACGGGAGTTATATAAAAATCATTCAAAAAGGCCTGGAGGAAAGCCATATCTTTTCCCTATGGGAAGTGGAAAAGTACTTCATGCAGTTACGGGGGATAAAGGGTTATTATTCAAGGGAGGAGCTACGACAAATCCTAAGAGAGGAATGAAGATTTGATTAATAATAAGAAGTAGGAAGTAAAAATTCAATAGTAAGATAAAGGATTGGAGAATTATTACTATTAATTTATCAATTATGGCATATGGAAGGTGTGTTCTGAGAAAAAAAGGGTATGAATGTATCAACATAGTAGGTAACCATGTTTTGTAAAGACGAACACTACTGGAAATATATTAGAGAAGGAGGAAGCTGATGTTAGACTTGATTTTTATGTTTCTTATTACTTTCGGGGTCTTTATGGTCATTGATTTGATCTGGCTGGGATTGATTGCAAAAAATATCTATCAAAAATATTTAGGTCACTTGATGAAAGAGAATGTAAACTGGCCGGCCGCAATTATTTTTTATTGTATATTTATTGTAGGATTACTGTTCTTTGTTATTGATCCTGCACTGCAAAAAGAAAGTGTGGGATATGCCGTACTGGCAGGGGGCGGTTTTGGAATAATTACCTATGCCACATATGACTTAACCAATCTGGCGACTCTTAAAGAATGGCCCATTATTGTTACCGTGATTGACTTAATTTGGGGAACGGTGCTGTCCGGGTCCACGGCAGGTATTTCCTTTGTAATTATTAATTATTTATTATAGTAAATGCTTATTCAAAATAAAAGCCCAAGCTAGTATTATGAAAATTTGATGTTCTTCGTTATAAAATGCAAAACAAATCCAAGAAGAAGGTGATAACTATGAAAAAGAATTATTTGAGCGGAAAGGATTTCTTTGATATTTTCCGCCATGGAGCCATGGAAGTGATCAACAATAAAGACCATCTGAATAAAATTAATGTGTTTCCCGTTGCCGATGGTGACACCGGTAACAATCTGGCCATGACCTTGAACTCTGTTATCGATTATACCCAAGTGGTGGATTCCTTTCATGAAACCAGCAAATCCATGGCGGAAGCCTCTATTTACGGTGCAAGGGGCAACTCCGGGGTAATTTTCGCCCAGTACATTTCCGGGATTGCCACGGCCAGTGAGGGAAAAGACCGAATATCCATTAAAGATTTTATTGAGGCCATTCGAAAAGCCTCGGAAGGAATCTATGAATCCCTGGTTCATCCAGTAGAAGGGACCATGCTTACGGTAATGAAGCAGTGGTCGATTTATTTATCAGAGCATAAGGATAAGTATCAATATGTTGATGAGATGTTTTTAAATTCCATTGATGAAGCGAAGAGTCTTCTGGAAAAAACTCCGGATCAATTGGAAATATTAAGAAAGCATAATGTTGTGGATTCCGGGGCCAAAGGCTTTGTTTATTACCTGGAAGGTATCATCAAATTTATCCGTGGGGAAACCATTGAAGCCCCGAGTATCTTCCAAGGGGCAGGTGTGTTAAATCAGGGCTATGACCGAAACCATGAAAACACCGAGTTTCGTTACTGCACGGAAACTCTGATTAAGGGAAATGTGGATAAAGATGAGCTAAAAGAAGTCCTGGCCGTCTATGGAGACTCCATTATTGTTGCGGGAAGCGCAACCTTAAAGCATGTTCATCTTCATACAAATAAAGTAGAGGAAGTATTTAAACAATTATCCAAGTACGGGGTCATTGATCGCCCAAAAATCGAGGATATGAAAATACAGGAGAAACTTAAGGATAAAACTTCAAAAATTGCTATTTTGACGGATTCCATCGGTGATTTCCCTAAAAACTATTTAGAGGATTACGACGTACACTTACTCCCCGTAAATATATTTGTGGGAGAAAATCACTACTTAGATAAAGTTACGGTGGAACCCGATGATTTTTACGAGACGATTAAAAATTCTCCCATATATCCCAATAGCGGACAGCCCAATGATATTCAGGTAAAACAGAAGATTGACTATCTAAAAGAGCATTATGAAAGTATTATCTGCATTATGGTCTCCAGTAAACTTAGCGGGACCTATGAAAGTGTAGAAAAATACGGTAGAAAGTTAAAGGAAGAAGGTTATCCCATCGAAGTATTTGACTCGAAGTTGAACTCCGCAGCCCAAGGGCTTTTGGTTACTCGAGTGGCAGAGATGGTGGAGGAAGGAAAATCAAGGCAGGAGGTAATGGCAGAAATCAAAAACCTTATTCCTCGAACGGAAATTTATGTAGCACTCAACACCTTTTCGAATTCATTAAAAAGTGGTAGAGTACCGAAAGTTGTCGGTAAAATCGGAGTATTTTTTAAGCTTCGTCCCATTATTTCTCTGGATAAAGAAGGAAACGGAACCGCTTTTTCCATTGCGGTATCAAAAAAAATGCTGATGAATAAAATTAAAAATATGCTTGAGAAGAAAAATAAAGAAAATCCCATCAGTGAATACGTGGTGGTCTACTCCAAAGATAAAAAAGGAGCTGAGGATTTTGCCGAGGAAATCCAAAAAAATATCGGAAAAGCGCCGAAATATATATCGGAAATCTCTTCGGTAACTGCTCTTCATGTAGGTGAAGGCGCCATAGCCGTAGGATTTATTCGAGAGGGGGCGTAAGTATGAATTCACTGATTTTAGAATCTATAATCCTGTTATTTGTGTATTTCTTTTTATTCTTTCTTGTGGGAACCATCATTAAAAACAACTCCATTGTGGATATCGGCTGGGGAATCGGTTTTGTTATTCTAGCCTGGTTTACAACCCTCCGGTCGGGAAATACGGGAGGTGCCAATCTATTAATTACGGTACTGATCAGTATTTGGGGTATTCGACTTTTTTACCATATCATTAAGCGAAATATTGGAAAGGGTGAGGATTTCCGTTATGCCAAATGGCGGGAAGAATGGGGGAAATGGGTAATTCCCAGAGCTTTTTTTCAAGTCTATATGCTCCAGGGCGTTTTTATGTTTATTGTGGCCCTGCCGGTAATTTTAATTAATCTTCAAGAAACACCGGCGGCCATTACGCTGTTTTCCGTTGTGGGACTGGTAATCTGGCTCATCGGTTTTTTCTTTGAAAGTGTGGGAGATTATCAACTGAAAAAATTCAAACAAGACCCTGCCAATAAAGGCAAGCTGATACGGTCGGGGCTATGGCAATACACAAGACATCCGAATTATTTCGGAGAAGCAACCATGTGGTGGGGCCTCGCTATTATTGCGATTTCCACCGGTACATCCATTGCAGTTTTTATTAGTCCCATTGTAATTACCTACCTATTACTGTTTGTTTCCGGGGTACCCATGCTGGAAAAAAGCTTTGCAAAAAGGCCGGGCTTTGAAGATTATAAAGCGACTACTTCAAAATTTTTCCCCTGGTTTCCAAAGAATAAGTAAACCTAAGGGAAGGGATGCTACTATGGTTCAATCGCAGAAAAGGCAAAATACGATCAGGAATTGGGGGCTCTTTTATACGGTTTCTCTGTTGATTTTTCTGAATTTTTGGGCCAGTGTCACTACCACCCCCCTATATATTTTGGAAATAGGGGGTAGTGACTTTCATTCCGGTCTTCAAGGAACCCTATTTTTTTTAGGGGCGGTTATTTTTCGGATCTATCTTGGACCCTTATCGGATCGTAGGGGCAGAAAAATTCCTTTGTTAATCGGAGCCTTTGTTTTCGGAAGTACACCGATTCTATTTTATTTTGCTCAATCCGTATGGGCAGTAGTTTTTATAAGGATTTATCAATCTATCGGATTAGCTGCTTATTTTGCCAGTGGACCGGCCTTTGTAGGGGACGTAGCCCCCTTTCATAAGATGGGTACATATATGGGGTTATACAGATTAATGAGCGCCTCAGGACTTTTAATCGGTCCCCTTATTGCCATCAGTATGATCAATCATTATGATTATGATACCTGGTTTTTAGGCAGTTTTGGAATCGGGATTTTCGCTTTTTTATTAATGCTTTTTATTGAGGGACCGAAACCGAGAGCCCCGGAAACATTAAAGTTTTTTCCTAAAGCGAAAAAAGTACTAAAAGACGAGAAATTACGAGAGATATATTTAGGCATTGCGATTTTTTCCTTTGCCTCGGGTATTATTTTTACCTTTGCTCCCGTATATTTGGAGCAGATTCCGACTTTGGATAATGCGGGCATCTTTTTTACCCTATACTCCTTTGCAGGGATTATCGCCAGTGTTGTGGTTGGAAAACTCCTGGATCAAAGATCCCCCTTAAGGATTATCCTGGTTTTAGGCTTGAGTAATGGGGTGGGACTGATATTATTAACTGTGGTGAGCTCTTTATCGGAGATGATGATCCTGGCAGCAATTTTACTGGGAACCGGTTATGCCGGAGCCGTGCTGGGACTTACGACGAGACTTATTAAAACGGTTTCTCAGGAATCCCGGGCCATTGCAATATCCATCCAGGAAAATACCATCGATGTTTTTATCGCAGCGGGTTCCTTTGTATTCTCCGGAATGATTCCGCTACTGGGTTATGATGTAAGCTTCATCTTAATTGGAATCTTGATTATAGCCGCAATGATTTTGCGGTATACAAAAGGCAAAGAAGCTGTAAAGGCTTCCTGGTTTTAAACTGAAGAAAAACAATTCAGAAACAAAAAGACCCGAAGAATCCATTTTTCCGAGAAGGATTCTTCGGGGTATTTTTGTTATAGCTGTTCGGGAGCATCCACCGGACAAACATTGGCACAGGCGCCACAGTCAATACATGCTTCTTCATCAATTACATAAATTTCATCTCCTTGAGAGATGCAATCCACCGGACACTCCGGTTCACAAGCTCCGCAGTTAATACATGTGTCATTAATTCTATAAGCCATTTAATTCGCCTCCTGAGTTTTAGTTTTAATTCTCTTATATTATATCAATACTTCGAATCTCTTCACAAGAAAAGGGAAGGAAAACTCTCGGAAAAACAGCAGTTTATAATGAGAATCATTATATAATGATGGGTAATATTCTAAATTGACAAAAAATAGATGGTAGTATAAAATATTCCTTAGATATTTTTTGTATAGAGGAGGGGCAACTTTGGAAATGATCCGAGTAGAGAATTTGAAAAAGACTTTTACATTAAAAAGTAAAGTATTAGGCATAAAAACCGGAGAAGTGCATGCGGTAAACGGGATTAATTTCGGAATCCACCGGGGGAAAACCCTGGGACTGGTAGGAGAGTCCGGTAGCGGAAAATCCACCACGGGACGACTTATCCTTCGTCTTTTAGAACCTACGGAGGGAAAAGTGCTGCTGGAGGGTCAGGATATCAGTAAGATCAGTAATCGGGAATTTCGTAAAATGCGAAAAAACCTGCAGATGGTTTTTCAGAACCCTTACTCCGCATTGGATTATAAAATGACCATTGAAGATATTCTAATTCAGCCTCTACATATTCATAAAATTGTTCCGCCGCTGGAATATAAGAAAGAAGTGGAGCGGTTATTGGAGATTGTAGGACTGTCAAAAAAAGCCCGGAAAAAGTTTCCCCACGAATTCTCCGGGGGACAACGGCAACGAATCGGCATCGCCCGAGCGCTTTCCACGAAACCGAAATTTATTGTCTGTGATGAGCCGGTTTCCGCACTGGACGTGTCGGTACAGTCTCAAATCATTAATTTACTGAAGGATTTGCAAAAGGAATACGACCTTACCTATTTGTTTATTGCCCACGGTTTAAACGTAATCAAACATGTGAGCGATCAGGTGGCGGTGATGTATCTCGGGAAAATTGTGGAAATCGGTGAGGTGGAGGAAATATTCAAGCGTCCGAAACACCCTTATACCATGGCACTCATGTCCGCATCCCCCATACCGAACCCTGAAGCGAAGCGAAATCGAATCCGTCTTAACAACGAAATTCCCAGCGCTTTGAATATTCCTAAGGGCTGTTCTTTTCATACCCGCTGTCCGAAATCCATGGAGGTTTGTAAAGAGATAGAACCTGAATTAAAAGAACAGGGAACCCATCCTGTGGCTTGTCATCTTTTTAGTACTAAGGAGGACTCTCATGTTTAGAATCCTTAAACGAATCAATTTTCCCTTGCTGATAGGGGGATTTTTAATACTGGTGATGTTATTTGCATACTTTTTCCCCCAGGTCATAACGGACAAGAATCCAAATGTGGAAGAATCGGCGAAGTATATCGAAATTCGCCAGGACGGGGAATGGGTTGAGGAGTTTGCAACAAGGCCTTTTCCTCCGAACAGAGATAATATTATGGGCAGTGACGAAGCGGGAAGAGATATTTTCAGCCGTATAGTCTACGGAACACGAAACACGCTGCAAGTGGCATTTTTAGTTGTAATGCTCCGTATTCTGGTGGCCATGCCCCTGGGAATTATTGCGGGTATGGGTGTAAAGCCTGTTTCCGTTTTCATTAATATGTTTAATACTTTTTTTACCGCAATTCCCAAACTTCTGATTGCTTTTGTGATTTTAAATATCAACTATTTCAGGAATCTGGAAATGGAACATTCCATCGTGGCTTTTGCGGTGATCTTAACCATCGTAGGATGGTCTAAACTGGCAGGCATGATTGAAGATCAAACCAGCTTAATTATGGAAGAGGATTTTATCGAAGGAGAAGTAGCCGCAGGGAAGAATCCTCTTCAAATCGGAGTGCAAAACTTACTGCCCCATTTAATACCCCATGTGGTAAGTTTTCTGTTTATGGAAATTGGGATGGTCCTTTTTTTATTAGCCCAATTAAGTGTACTGACGATTTTCATCGGCCCAAGACGTATGCCCTTAGCCATGGCCTTTGAAGGAAACTTTGAAATGGCCTTTGAACCGGAATGGGGAAGCATGCTGGCCCGGGCACCGGAGGTCATCCGTCTGTATCCTGATCGTATGTGGCTGACCTTATTTCCTGCTCTGGCGTTTTTCTTCGGGGTAACGGCATTTAACCTGACGGGAGAAGGACTTCGGATCGAGTTTCAGAAGCGAACGTCTCAGGTAGTCAGTTTTATTCGAAAAGGATTATTCCTGGCCTCTCCGAAAATATACTGGATGCAGCTTAAAAAGCCGAAAGTGTACTGGAAACCGATTCTAGGAAAAACGTTAACAGTGGTCTTCGTTCTGGTATATTTATTATTTCCTGCCCAGGCCAGTCAACATTATTTTGATGTACAACAGGCAAAAGCCCATGTGGAAGAGTTAAGTCATGAAAAATATGCAGGACGATTGACAGGGTTTGAAGGGGGTAATAAAAGTGGAGATTATATTATCGACACACTTCAAGCTTATGGTCTTGAACCTTGGGAAGGAAGCTATACCCAAGAATTCGACACTCTGGATGAATCCGGGGGATTCTTTGAAAGACTTGTAGTGGAGGAAGCCTATATCGAAGTTTATCACGGGGATACTACCGAGACTTTTCAATTAAATGAAGATTTTATTTTGCCCACACTGGAAAAGAAAATGATGAATTTTCCGGAAGAAGATCTGAATGAAGAAGGATGGATAGAGTATCATGGAAAAACCATTACTTATCAGGAAGATCACAGTATTGTGGAAATCTCGGAAAATCAGCAGTATATCCCGTTAATTGATATTGAAGATCAAGGAGATATCCATAGTCAGCTATATGTCAGAGGACAAAGTGTATGGGCACAATCCGTTACCCATGAATTTCCCACAGTAACTGAACCCCGTGGGCTTCGTTATAGCCTGGGAATTTTAAATACGGATCTTTATGACCGGGAACTGATCGATACTTTTAGCCATAATCGAACTCTGATCATTCCCTTGGAGGGTCTGCGACAAGGGATTGATGGAGCCGATGCGGAGGTGACCTTATTTATGAAGCCGCCAAAACTCCCGAATTATCCCGGAAGAAATATCATGGCCCTGTTACCCGGTGAAAATTGGGAGGAAGAAGGGGCAAGGGAGATGATTATTATCGGAGCCCCTTATGACGGGGCTTATACCGGAGGCAGAGACGAATTCGCACCGGCGATCACGGCAACACCGGCGGCCACAAGTATGGAAATTGCCAGAATACTAGCGATGATGGAAGAACCCTTAGAAAAAACCGTGATGTTTATCTTTTGGGATGCAGAGTACAGTTTTTATCCCTTTAGAATTCGGGGGAGTTTTCAGTATAATGCATCCCAGCGTACTTTCCAGCAAGCGGACTTCCCCTACACCTATATTGATGTGGGTTATACCGGTGACCACAGTGCAGATCGGCTGGACATCAACATTATGCATGGTCAAAAGAGAAGTCAGACCAGCTATTTAATTCGAACAAGCCTTAGCAACCGATTACAGGATTTGGATATCGATTACCGGATGTTTAATGCAAGTTATCGCCAGACGACAAACTCCCTTTATCGAATGAATATGAACTCCATATTCAGCATGGGCTTAGGAGGAACCTACTATCCCTATATGAACCGGAAAGAGGACGTAGTGGAAAACATCGACTTTGAATATCTGGAGGATTTGGGACAAATTATTGTGGATACCATAACCATGAATCCCCATATGAAAGAATTACAAAACTAAAAGGAGGCACTTATGAATCGTGAAATTACTATAAATCTAATGAAAAAGCTTATATATCATGTATTGATTCTTGTCATCGTTTTAGCGGTAGTGATTGTAGTAACGGGATTTCCTATGGATTTTGATGTGGAATATCTACATGGAGAATACCACTGGAATATGTCTCTGGATGAAATACAGGGAAGCATTACCCAAAACTTTCAAAGTTTTTTTAGCGGAGAGGTTTTCAATATGGAAATTCTAAGTACCACTCCCTTAACCATGCTGTCAGAGGCCTTCTATTTAAGTATTGTGGTTCTGTTTTTCGGTACTTTTTTGGCACTGTTTATCGGGATTCCCAAGGGTATCCTGGACAGTCGGAAAAAAAGAACTGCAGGCACTTTTAAACTACTACAGTCTTATATACCGCTATCCATTCCCGATGTATTAACCATCAGCTTAATTCAGCTGGGAGCCATATATCTTTATTACAATGAGATCGCCTTTTTAGGGGTGGGACCGATTCATTTTTTAGGGGATGAGCAGTGGTATCAAAGCATTTTTCCGATCATCTCCATCAGTATACTGCCCGCCGCCTATATTTCCAGGGTAACCGCAAATACCATTGAGAGTTTGCAGATCAAACCCTATATAGTTACTGCGAGAGGAAAAGGGTGTTCGAGATTTCAGATTTTAAGAAAACACATGATGAAGAATATCACCTTTGAGATCCTCTCCATTTTTCCAACCATTATGGGAATGATGTTTGCCAGTTTGATTATTGTAGAGCGTTTGTTTTATTACCGGGGAATGGGATATCACCTAATCTACATCTACACCACCAGTCAGCTCAATATCGATCAGGCTCGAGTGGTATTTACCTTGTTTACCATAACCCTGGCGTTATTTTATTATTTTATTTATCTGCTGTTAAAAGCGCTGAAATCCGGAATATTACCAAAGCTGAAAGAGAATTAGGAGGTTTATCATGAAATTATTACAGGTTAAAAACTTAAAAACCTATTTTTACATTGATACGGAAGAAGTCCCTGCAGTGGACGGCGTGGATTTTGATATTAATCAGGGAGAGGTACTGGCCTTAATCGGGGAATCCGGAAGTGGAAAAAGTGTTACCTCCCTATCGATTATGGGACTGGTGGATGAGCCGGGGAAAATCATTTCCGGAGAAATTCTCTTGAGTCGGGGAGAAATATTTGAGGATAATCTGTTGCAAAAAAGTGATAAACAGATGCGATTCTTACGGGGGAAGGAAATTAGTATGATCTATCAGGATCCCTTATCCTCCCTGCATCCCATGATCAAAGTGGGAGAGCAGGTGGCGGAAGTTCTGATGATCCATGAAAAAGCCACAAAAGCGGAAGCCAAGCGAAAGGCAATTGAGATGATGAAACGGGTAGGGATATCCGATGGAGAAAAGCGCTATGATGAGTTTCCCGGGCAATTCAGTGGGGGCATGCGGCAACGGATTATGATTGCCATGGCTCTTATCTGTAATCCCCAGCTGTTAATAGCCGATGAACCGACCACAGCCTTGGATGTGACCATACAGGCGGAAATTTTGGATTTACTGAGAAAACTGCAAAAAGAAAACGGGATGTCCATGATGCTGATCACCCATGACTTGGGAGTAGTGGCAGAGATGGCGGACCGGGTATGCGTGATGTACTGCGGTAAAATTATGGAAGAAACTACCAATCTTCGTTTGTTTAAAAATCCTAAAAATCCATACACTAAGGGTCTTATGAAATGCATCCCAAGAATTGATGATAAGCTGGAATATTTGGATACCATTGAAGGTTATGTACCCCATCCTACGGATTTTCCCTCGGGTTGTCGATTTTCTACTCGCTGTCCTGAGGTAATGGAGCGATGTAAGGAAAATCTTCCGGAGTTAATAGAGGTAGAGCCCGGTCATAAGGTTCGGTGTTGGCTCTATGAATAAAAAATATGGATTATTTATGCTGATTATTCTATTGTTTCTTACAGCCTGTAGCGGTGTGAGGGAAGAGGAAATGAGCCTGGAAGATGAAGATGGAAAAAAAGAGGAAGCCTCAGAACAGCAGGAGTCTGAAGGAGTAGAATCTGAAAAAGGAGAAGGGCCCGCAGAAGAAGTTAAGGACGACGAAGAAAATGAAGTAACAACAGGGGATGAGAAGAAAGCAGAAGAAGATAAGAAAGCCGACGATGATCCGAAAGAAAAAGCAACTATGGTCCTTTCCCTAGAAGAAATACAAGAACGTTATAAAGGACAGTCTCCCGAGGAATGGGGAGAAAATATTACAGGAGTAAAAACGAGGATTAATACGGAGGCAAAAATTGTTGCCCTGACCTTTGATGCTTGCGGTGGACCTAATGGAAGGGGCTACGATGAAGCATTAATAGCTTACCTTATAGATAAGAACATTCCTGCCACACTTTTTATTAGTGGAGACTGGATGGAACACCATCCCGACAGGGTAGCGGCATTATGGGAAAATCCGAATTTTGATATTGCCAATCACGGCAAGGATCATAAACCCTTATCGGTAAGTGGACAGAGTGCCTATGGAATACCGGGAACCGCTTCTGTGGAAGAGGTATATCAAGAGGTTTACCAAAATCATGTAAAAATCAAAGAATTGACCGGTCATACCTCAAAATTTTTCCGCTCCGGTACTGCTTACTATGACGAGGTGGCGGCAAAAATCGTCGAGGATTTAGGAGAGATTCCGGTGAATTACAATGTGTTAGGTGACGCAGGAGCTACCTTCACCGCTACACAAATACAGGATAGTATGATTCAGGCTAATGAGGGATCAATTATGCTCTTTCATATGAATCATCCGGACAGCGATGTGGCAAAAGGGGTTCAAATGGGAGTTGAAGCACTGCTGGAAGAAGGCTTTGAATTTGTGCTATTAAGGGATTATATTGAAGAACTCCAATAATAAAGGGTGCATCGGCACTCTTTTTTTTGTAGTCAAAAACCAAAATTGAAGCAGTGTTTGTTCATAGAAAATAAGTGGAAAATAGGAGGAGTTTGTTTATTTGTCTGCATAACTCTATTTTTGTACGCATAGGCTACAAAAATCATAAATATATAAAAAAATAAACCCCTGCCGAATGCCGACAAAGGTTTATATTCTAACGTTTTTCAATTGGTGGAACTGACGGGATTCGAACCCGTGACCCCTTGACTGCCAGTCAAGTATTCTCCCACTGAACTACAGTCCCTGATTACTTACAACAAAGTATATTATAAAACAAAGTCCCGGAAAAGTAAAGACCACCCTGAAAGAATTTTTTTTCGGAATATGATATAATAAGCACATCAATCAAGGATGGTTAGGAGGATGAGCATGGCTGAACATCAAATGAAAATGATCGGGGTTGACTTAGGAGGCACCAGTATTAAATTTGGACTGATTTCATCCGAGGGAGAAATTCTTAGGAAAATTAAAAGGAAAACCCCGATTTCTAAAGATTATCAGGAAATCGTCGGGATTATTACAGAGGAAGTGCATAAGATTTTATTGAATGAAAAGTTGGTTAAAAGTGAAATTGCGGGGATCGGAATCGGAATTCCCGGAGTGGCCGATGAAAAGGGACAGGTGGTCTTTGCCAACAATCTTTTTTGGAAAAACAAACCCCTGCAAAAGTCCATGGAAGAGCAATTGGGAATGCGGGTAAAAGTTGGGAATGACGCTTCCTTGGCTGGATTCGGTGAATTTCATTTCGGAGCCATGAAAAACACCCGAAATGCCTTACTTTTGACGCTGGGAACAGGCCTGGGTGCGGGAGTGATTATCAATGGAAATGTGTTTCATGGCAGTCACTATTTAGGAACGGAAATTGGGCATATGGTCATCGGAGAAAACTTTTATAACTGTAACTGCGGTAATAACGGTTGTTTTGAAACCTTTGCTTCTGCAACGGCTCTGATAAAACATGTCACCTATCTTATGGATGCAGGAGAATCCACAAGTCTTGAAAAAGTTATGGAAAAACAAGAAAAACCCCTTACCTCTCAGCAAATATTTGAAGCCGCAAGAAATCAGGACATCGTAGCGACCAAAGCCCTTATACGTTTTACCCATTATCTTGCCATCGGTATTGCAAATCTGATTAATATTTTTGATCCCGAGGTCATTGCCCTTGGAGGAGGCCTTAGCGAAAGTGGAGACTTATTTTTAGAGGAACTCCGCGTCCTTGTAAAAACCCACACCTACGTGAAAAAGCTAAACCCCACTGAAATCGTTATTGCAGACTTAAAAAATGATGCGGGTATTCTCGGTAGCGGAATGTTCGTACTGGAGTAGCAATTTACCTAAGACCACTTACAAAAGTATGAAAAATGTGATATTATATTAAAAAAAATGAAGGCAATCGTTTGCATAAAACCCGGGAGTTTTTCGTAAAAGGGGAGATTGTCCAACAAACTTCCGAGAAGGAGGCAAAACAGTGCAACCTTATAAATTGAACAAGGAAATCGAAGCATTTACCTTCGGCACTCCCATAGAAACGGGAGTATTGCTGGAGCAGGGAACTCCCGAGGACATTGATTTTAAAGAAAGCATCAATGTGGGTAAAACCGCAACGCTGGAGATTGATCTACAACCGAAGGACCGGATCTATGGCCTGGGAGAACATCTCGGCAGTATGAACCGAAGAGGTAGAAAATTTCGCTCCTATTGTAGGGACGAGGCGAACCATACCGAGGATAAGAATGAATTATACGGGGCGCATAACTTTTTTATCCATGTAAAAAAACAGGAACAGATCGGATACTTCATCGATTTCCCCGGGGAAATTCTATATGATATCGGGTTTCTGGATGATCAGAAATTTACCATTGAAATCCGGGGAAAGGACTTTCGAATACTGAGAATTCCCGGAGACAGCATCGTGGAAATTGTAACCCGCTTTCTAAAAGCCGTGGGTAAAGCATATATTCCGCCAAAATGGGCTTTCGGATATTTTCAAAGTCGGTGGGGTTATAAGGATTTAGAGGAGATCAAGGGGGTCTATAATCGGTTTCAACAGGAGGATCTACCCTTGGACGGAATCTATCTGGATCTGGATTATATGGAGGATTTTAAAAATTTCACGGTTTCCCAGGAACGGTTCCCGAATTTTAAAAATTTCGTACAGGAGTTAAAAGACGACGGCGTATACCTGGTACCGATCATTGATGCCGGTGTGAAAATCGAGCCGGGTTATGATATCTATGAAGAAGGAATAAAAGGAGATCATTTCTGCCATAATGCCCAGGGAAATCCCTACGTCGCCGCAGTATGGCCGGGGAAGGTTCATTTTCCAGATTTTCTGCAAAGCAGGACGAGAAAATGGTTTGGAGACAAGTATGGCTTTTTGACGGATCTGGGCATTGAAGGGGTCTGGAATGATATGAACGAGCCGGCGATCTTCTATGACGAACAAAATCTTGAAGATGCCGTGGATTTAGCCTCGGATTGCCGGGGGAAAAATCTGAATGTTCATAAATTTTTTGAGCTGAAGGACACCTTTGCCAACCTGCTTAACGACGAAAACTACCATCAACGGTTTTATCATAGGATCGAAGGGAAAAGCTACCCCCATCGGGAGGTACATAATCTTTATGGTGATTATATGACCCGAGCCGCAAATTTCGGATTGGAGAAACACCTAAACCGGCGATTCCTATTGATTTCCAGGGCTTCAAGTATTGGGATGCATCGGTACGGAGGGATCTGGACCGGAGATAATGCCTCCTGGTGGACCCATTTGGAAGAAAACATCCGTATGATGCCGTCCATTAACATGTGCGGATTTTACTACATCGGAGCCGATACCGGAGGTTTCGGCGGCCAGTGTTCGGGAGAAATTCTTACCCGTTGGCTGCAATTCAGTGCATTTACCCCCTTGCTTAGAAACCACTCTGCCCTGGATACGAGACCTCAGGAGCCCTATGCTTTTTCTAAGGAAGTACTTAACAATTCCCGAAGTATAATCAAAGGGCGTTATCGTCTAATTCCTTATTTATATTCCACGTATATGAAGGCGGTAGAAAGTTATCAGCTGCTGTTTAAACCCTTGGCCTTTGAGTATAAGGAAGGCTTCGAAGAGGTGGAAGATCAACTGCTGATCGGTGAGGAACTGATGCTAGCACCGATATATAAGAAGCATCAATCCCAAAGGCTTGTGGATCTTCCGGAAAAAATGGCTCTGGTTACCTTAACCGAGAATGAAGCTGAAATGACCCTGGCTGCTGCAGGGCCCCAAAGGCTATCCTATCATTTAGATCACTTACGCTTTTTTCTTAGAGAGAACCAAATGCTTCCCCTGGGAAGACCTGCAAAAAATGTTTCGTGTCTATCAATGAAAGAATTGGAAGTACTGGCCTACATTAAAGACCAAGGAGAGCATACTTTTTATAATGATGACGGAATCAGTCTAAATAGTAAAAAAAGAAATCTGATGAAGATCAGGATCGAATCCGGGGATGGATCCTATGATATTGATGTAAAAGATCCCCAGGAGGAATTGGAAGTCATCCGTTTTAAAATTATGGATGGGAAGGGCAGGATACAAGCCATAAATTATCAAATACCCGGATCCCAAAAGGATCAAAAAGGAGGCCCTTATGTTTAAACGTTCAAATGGAATTTTACTGCATATCTCTTCTTTGCCGGGAGAGTATGGAATCGGAGATTTTGGGAAAGAGGCCTATAAATTTGTGGATTTTTTAGAGAAGTCCGGTGTGAAATATTGGCAGATTCTTCCCCTGGGAATTACCGGTTATGGGGACTCCCCTTATCAGAGCTTTTCCGCTTTTGCTGGAAATCCTTATTTTATTGATTTTGATGAACTGTTACAGGAAGGATTTCTAACCGCGGAGGAAGTAGCGGAGGTGAATCTTAATAAAGAACCTGAAAAAGTGGATTACCTTCATTTGTATGAAGGGAAGATGGAGCTGTTGAAAAAAGCTTATGAAAGAGGTAAGGGAGTCCTTAAAAAAAGGCTGGAGGATTACTATCAGGAAAATTTCAGCTGGTTACAGGAGTTTGCCCTGTATATGTCCATCAAAAAAGCCCACGGAGAAAAATCCTGGTTGGAATGGGATAAGAACTATAAAAATTGGCGATCTGAAGAAGTGAGAAAGTTTGTTGGAAGTCATCAGGAGGAAATCTTCTTTTGGATCTTTACTCAGTATTATTTTGATAAACACTGGCATGGACTAAAAAAATATGCCAATGATAAAGGTATTGAAATCATCGGGGATTTACCAATTTATGTTTCCGAGGACAGTGCGGATGTATGGAAAAATCCGGAACTGTTTCGACTGGATGAAAATCTAAAGCCCATCACCGTTGCCGGTTGCCCTCCGGATGATTTTTCCAGTACCGGACAGCTGTGGGGAAATCCGATTTACGACTGGGAAGCGATGAAAGAGAGCGGTTATCAGTGGTGGATTAAAAGAATTGAGCATAGTTTTAAATTATATGACGTACTTAGAATCGATCATTTCAGAGGCTTTGAAGCTTACTGGGAAGTACCTTACAAAGAGGATACAGCAATTTTCGGCCAATGGACAAAAGGCCCGGGGATGGAACTCTTCGACGCCATCAAAGGAGAGCTGGGAGAGCTGAAGATTATTGCCGAGGATTTAGGATATCTTACCCCCGAAGTGGAACAACTGATTAAGGATTCCGGGTTCCCCGGCATGAAGGTGTTGCAGTTTGCTTTTGACCCTCGGGAAGAAAGTGATTATCTTCCCCATAATTACAACAAGAACTCCGTGGTGTTTACGGGAACCCATGATAACCATACCATAGCAGGATGGATGGAAAACATTCCCGAGGAAGAAGGGAACTTCGCGAAAAAGTATTTAAAACTTGATGATATGGAAGGACAGCCCTGGGGAATGATTCGAGGGGCTTGGAGCTCCGTATCGAATATAGCCGTGGCACCAATGCAGGACTTTTTAGGTTTAGGGGATGAAGCACGAATGAATATTCCCTCTACCCTGGGAGAAAACTGGGATTGGCGGATGGAAAACCATCACTTATCCGAAGATTTGGCAAGAAGAATCAATGATCTAAACAGGACCTATGGGAGGTTATAATATGGATAGACAATTACTTATTGAAAAAATGGAATCCCGTTTATTAACGGAAGCAAAGAAAAAAATGGAAAAGGCAACTAATAAGGAAAAATATCACGCGTTAGCGAAGGTGTTGATGGAGGAAATCACCCCTCGCTGGATAGAAAGCGAGGAACACTTTGTTCATTCGAAAAAAGCCTATTATCTTTCTTCAGAGTATTTAATGGGAAGAGCCCTAAGCAACAATCTGATCAATATGCAAATGAAGGATCAGGTAGAGGATATTTTAGAGAAGGAAGGCATTGAGTTTGAAGTTTTGGAAGAACAGGAAGAGGATGCAGCCCTGGGAAATGGCGGGCTGGGTAGACTGGCCGCTTGTTTTCTCGACTCCGCAGCAACGAAGGACTATCCTTTAATGGGTTATGGAATAAGATATCAGTACGGTATCTTTAAGCAGGAGTTTAAAAATGGTTTTCAAGTGGAAAAAGGAGATGACTGGACTCGTGACGGAGACCCCTGGTCCATCAAAAGAAGGGACCGAGCGGTTATTGTAAAATTCTATGACGAAGAGGTTGTGGCAGTGCCCTTTGATATGCCTATTGTAGGGTACGGAAAAAATACGATTAATACCCTGCGACTGTGGGAAGCCCACGGGAAAAAAGCATTTGATCTGGAAACCTTTAATAGACAGGACTATAAAGGGGCACTGGAGGAGGAGATCAAAGCCAGTGCAATTTCCAAAGTGCTATACCCCGATGATTCCACGGAGGATGGGAAAATATTACGGCTTAAGCAACAATATTTCTTTGTTTCCGCATCTTTGCAGGATATTATTCATAAATATAAAGAGGAGCATGAGGACTTTCGATTATTTCACGAGTTCCATGCAATACAACTGAACGACACCCACCCTGCGGTTGCGGTGCCTGAATTGATGAGACTCTTAACCATGGAAGAAGAGCTCAGCTGGGAAGATGCCTGGGAGGTTACAAAAAAAACCCTGGCTTACACCAATCACACGTTAATGGCGGAAGCCCTGGAACAGTGGCCTGTGGACTTTTATAAGAAGCTGTTGCCGGAGATTTATGAGATAATCCATCGGATCAATAATCAGCTATTGGTTGAACTGAGGGAACGCGGGGTTTCCAATGAAGAGGATTATCAGATTATTCATAATGACAGTATCAAAATGGCCTGGTTATCAATTTATGGAACCCATTCCACCAACGGGGTGGCGGAACTGCATACAAATCTATTAAAAAATGTAGAACTGAAACACTGGTACGATTTATATCCTGAACGATTCAACAACAAAACCAACGGTATAACACAGCGAAGATGGCTTTTGAATAGTAATCCCGAGCTTTCGGAGCTTATTACGGAATTGTTGGGATCCGAGGACTGGGTAGTGGATTTGGAAAAATTACGAGGCCTCACTAAATACCAGGATGACGATGGGGTACTGGAACGGTTTGAAAGTATTAAAAGAGAGAAAAAACGGGAATTGGCAGATTTTATCCAAGATCATGAGAATATCACTATAGATCCTGAGTCGATCTATGATATTCAGATCAAACGTCTTCATGAATACAAACGGCAACTGTTGCTGGCTTTTTATATCTTGGATCGATACTATCGTATTAAGGAAAATCCTTCAGAGGCCATGCATCCGAGAACCTTTATCTTCGGAGCAAAAGCTGCCCCGGGGTACTTTAGAGCCAAGGGAATCATTAAATTCATCAACGAAGTAAAAGATCTGGTCAATGAAGATCCGGATATGAGCGGAAAAATGAAAGTGGTATTTGTGGAAAACTATCGGGTTTCCTATGCGGAAAAGTTATTTCCCGCAGCAGATTTATCGGAACAGATCTCCACTGCAGGAAAGGAAGCCTCGGGAACAGGAAATATGAAGTTTATGCTAAACGGTGCACCGACCATCGGTACTTATGATGGAGCCAACATTGAAATTGTTGAAGAGGCCGGGGCGGAAAATAACTTTATCTTTGGTCTTAGGGTAGAGGATATTGCTAGAATCAAGGAAAGCTATGACCCCCTAACTCCTTATAAAAATGTGCCGGGATTAAAGAAAGTCGTGGATTCCTTGGTGGACGGAACCTTTGATGATGAAAACACGGGGATGTTCCAGGACTTACACGATGCCCTGCTAAAGGGAGCTCACTGGCATCATCCGGACCACTACTTTATTCTGCAGGACTTTGAGGAGTATCGAAGAACCCAACAGGAAGTGGAGAATGCTTATAAAGACCGGAAAAACTGGTTGAAAAAAGCCTGGGCGAATGTTTCGGGAGCCGGCAAATTCAGTTCCGACCGTACGATTGAACAGTATGCAAAAGAAATTTGGGGGCTTAAAGAAAAGTAAAGAAAACGTAATAGAGAAGTAATAAATGGAGATGGAGAACTCTAGAAAACAGGACTGGGAAGCTTTCCCGGTCCTGTTTTTTTGACCTTGGAAAACTTATATAAATTTTCAAATTATTGTTGTAACTTTACTAGTAAGAGGGTATAATGAATTTATAAGGATATTTTTTTACCCAATTATGCAATCGATTGCACCCGGATGATTGGATGCAGTTCGGAAAAACAAATCAAGGGAGGATGTACAATGAAAAAAGTTATGGGTTTATTGTTAGTTTTAGTTTTGGGTTTTACTTTAATGGCTTGTGGAGGAGATGATGACAACAGTGGTACGGATCTTGACGAAGCGGAAGGTCTCACAGCAACCATTTCTGTACAGGTAGAAGAAGACTGGTTACCGATTTATGAAGCAGCAAGAGATCGTGTATTAGAGGATAACCCGGATGCAACCATTGATTTTATTGAGACACCGGCTTTTGACCACTTAGATGTGCTGGACTCTACAGATCCTACCAATGAAGATGTAGCGGATGTTTATGCGATCCCTGCGGACCGGATTTTCGGTTTGTATCAAAATGATGCCTTAGCCGCTTTAAATGCCTTAGATCTAGCTGATCGAGTCGGCGGATATGATGACTATGAAGGCGGACTTGGTGGAAACTTTGTAATTAACGATGAGTTTATGGCATTTCCCATGAATATCGAAACCCTGATCAACTTTGCCAATACAGCCAATGCAGAAGAATTAGGAATCGATCTTAGTTCTACCATTGAGTTTACGGATTTAGAACCGGAAGAAATGTTGATACCCGTATTTGACGCCTGGTTTGGTGTAGCTTTTACCAACAGTGCGGAAGTTGAATTTTTAGGACATGATGAAAATGACGAGTTATACTCAGACTTAACTCAGGATTTTGACGAGTTGGATCCTGAAAAACAAGCGGTATTTGAAGCCTTATTCAACTACTGGCAAGCCCACCATGAAGCGGGAACCGACCTTTGGGACGAAGAAGCGGCATGGGGTTATATGGATTCCGAGTTTACCACCGGCGGAAACACAGCCCTACGAATTGAAGGCCCATGGTCTACCGGAAACCTTTCCAATCAAGCAGGAGAGGGAGAGGACTTAGCAATCTTACCTCTAAGTCAGGTAACCATTAACGGAAACCCTATGGCTCACTGGCAAGGTGGTTGGGGAATGGTACTCAACTCCAGAATCGAAATGGATGAAGACCAAATGCTTCTTGGTCATAGAATGATTGAAGAGATCCTGAATACGGACTATGCGGTGGAATTCTTCGAAAACACCGGGAAGATTATGGCAAACGTAGAGTCTTCCGTATACACGGAATCCGATGAGCTTTCCGATACGGATAAAGAAGTAATCGCAGCAGTAATTGAATCCTATAACGAAGCACCGGACAGACCACTATTTACTGAATGGGGACAGGTTTGGGATACCTGGAAGAACGCTATGCTTTCTTGGTCATCGGTAGATCCTGCCAACGTGGAAGAAGCTTATGAGCAAATTCAGGCTTCCTTTGAAGCGATGATGCTAAACTACTAAAGAACCTTTTAAAAATGAAAATTTAATAGTATAATTGAATTAAGTGAGGTGCAGGGAAAAGGCTTAGCCTTTCTTCCTGCACCTTTTGAAAAGGTGGATATCATGGCTAAGAATTATGGCATAACCGGAAAAAAACTTTATATTTTATTACTGACAATCGGCATTCTGATTCTTGTGTTATCCATCGAAGTTTTGATGGAAGTTAAGGATAGAGGCCTATTTTTGCAGTGGTTTGAGGAAGTACAATCCCAAGAGAGTGTAAGAATCTCTGAAGAAGAGGCTTTTGATACCTATGTGTCGGGACATATTCTTCTATATATGCTAAACTTAGTTATTCCCTTAGGTTTCGGAGTTCACACTTTTTTTGCCTACCAAAAAGAAAAGATTAACAGTCTGTTTATCTATCTCTGGTTTATTATGCTGATGGGGGGGATGGCATTTACCCTGATCAGCTGGAATTTTCATTCACTGTTTTACTACATCAGAATGAGCGCTTATCTAGTACTGATCGGCACCACATTATCCCTAATCAGGGATGTGGGAATCGGTAAAAAATGGTAAAGGTGGGAGTACCTTGAGAAAGTATAATCGATACTTAGTAGATGAGATTGGAAACACCTATGAACGTAAAAATCAATATTTGTTAGAGGTGGCCTTACTACAGGAAAAAATAGAAAAGGCCACGGTAGAAGATAAGAAAAAACTGAAAGAACAGGTTCAAAAACTGCAAAAAAACAAAAAAGAACACTCATACCATCAAGCCTATAGAGCTTATGAAGAGGAAAAAAAACTTTTTTGGAAAAACCTGAAAAAAGAAAGCCGTGCCTATGAAAGCACTTTAGACAAGGATTTATCCCGAAAAATAGAACACTTTAAAGTGAAAGATTTTGAAGCAAAGAAGAAGGAACGGTTTTTTGATGAATACGTAGATCTGTGCTACGAAGCTACTTATTATTGTAAAGAGGCACAGCTTGAACAAAAGTATTATCCGGAGATTATTACCTCCTATACTGAAAATGAAAAAAAACTAATAGAAGCGAAAGAACAACGTCAAGAGCTCAGCTCCGAAGAGGAAGCCCAGGCAAAAGTACGTTTTAAAGAATATAAAAAGAAAAAAAAAGATGAATTGAAAAGCAGTATAGAATCCTTAAAGAACAAACGAAAAGAAAAACTGATTTCCGCTAAGGCTCTAAAAAACGGAAAAAAAGAGCTGAAACGTCGATATAAAAAAGCCTTGACCTTAAAAGCCTTGGAGGCTCCCTTAAAATCAAATAAAGAGTTGATCCGCACCCTGAGACATGAAATGAAAGAGCAACCGAAGCAGTTGAAAAAAACCCTGAATGCGGATATTGCGGATACAAGAAGAAAGACCCCTATCGAAGTGGAAAAAACCAGACCGATCATTGCTTATACTACGTTTTTTCTACCGGGACTGGGACAGCTGTTAAACAAACAGTTTGTAAAAGCCGGACTCTTTATGCTCGCTTCTTTCTTTATTTACTTTGCGGCCATACCCTATGCCCTGGGTTATGGAAATTACCAGGGCGATGGAATTGCGGGACTGATTACATTGGCAGAGGGAGGTCCCCGGATATACACTTCCATGATGTTCTTGATTGAAGGAATTTTAGCGATTTTTTTAATGCTGATTGCCTTCGCTTTTTACGGAGTTTCTGTTAAGGATATTAAATCCGTGGAAGAAAAATCCATCTTGGGTATTCGACCGAAAAATTGGTTTGAAACCCTGGAGAATATCAAGCAGGAAGGTTTTCCCTACATGGTTTCCTTTCCGGCTCTCTTCGTAATTATTTTCATTGTGGTGGTACCGGTCATTACCACATTGATGCTATCCTTTACGAATATGGATCCCCAACATCAATCAAAATTCTCCTGGATCGGTATTGAAAATTATAAATTGCTGATTTTGGGAGAAGGACTGGCAGGGTCGGTGTTCTGGCAAATACTGGGGTGGACATTGACATGGACCTTCGTGGCAACCACTTTTGCCATTGTGATCGGTTTCGTTCTGGCACTGATAACCAATCACGAAAGAATTATCGGGAAAAAAATATTCCGAACCATTTATCTGCTTCCCTGGGCAGTGCCGGCGTTCATCACAATTTTATTCTTCAGCATTATGTTCTCCCCTAATGGAGCCCTAACCGACATCATCAGTAATGTTTTCGGGGAGAGAATTGTGGTAAAGCACAGCACAAGTTTGACAAGACTGACCTTAATCGGCCTTCAGGGTTGGCTTGGAAGCGCTTATATTTTCCTTCTGACCACCGGAGTGCTGCAGGCCATTCCCTCGGATTTATATGAGGCCGCAGAAATAGACGGAGCAACGATCTGGCAAAAAACACGGCGAATTACAATGCCAATTGTTTTATTTCAGACGGCGCCCCTGTTAATTACTCAATACACTTTTAATTTTAATAACTTCTCCATTATTTATCTTTTCCATGGAGGAGGGCCTTTTAACCCTACTAGATACGGAAACCTGGCAGGAGGTAGCGACATTTTGGTCTCTTATATCTACAAACTTACTATGGTAAATCAGTATCAGGCCATAAGTGCTGCGATTATTTTATTCGTATCCCTAGGGGTGATGTTCTTTGCTTACCTGGGCTTTAGAAACTCTAAGGCATTTAAGGAGGAGAGATTATAATGAGTGAATCCAACAATGGGCACGATAAAACATTTTTAGAACGGATGGGAGAAAATTTTCCTTTTTTCAGAAGGAATAAAAAGAACAAGCTGTATCTATCGGACCGCCCTCCCTTAACTCTACAAGGGAAAATCGGATTGGGAATTGCACATCTGGTTCTAGTTATTTGGGCAGTGATTATCATCTGGCCTTTGTACCAAATGGTGGTTTCCGCCTTTAACGGACTGCAGGATGGGTATCTGGTACTCAATCGAAATTTCCAGTTTTCCTTGGATCATTTTGAGTATTTATTTACGGAGACCTTGTATCTGGCTTGGGTAAGAAACACCCTGTTCATCTCAATATCCACCGCCTTTTTAACGCTGCTGTTTGTATCCTTTACCGGTTACGCCTATTCCCGGTATCGATTTAAGGGACGAAAAGTATCCTTAATGGCGATTTTATTAATTCAAACGATTCCGGTATTTGCAGGGATTACAGCTTTTTTCACAATGCATTCCATATTGATCTCGGTATTTCCCTTCTTTTCCCGGCAAATGATGTTGATTCTGATATATTCCGGTGGAGCGATTGCGGCAAACACCTTTATTTTAAAAGGGTATATCGACTCTATTTCCACAGAATTGGATGATGCTGCGAAAATCGACGGATGCAGTAACATGCAGATTTACCGATTGATTATTATGCCTGTGGCGAAGCCCATGCTGATGATCATTGGTTTATGGTCATTTATCGGGCCCTTTATGGACTTTTTAATGCCCCGGGTACTGCTCACAAGTCCTCGGTCCTATACCTTGGCAGCGGGCCTGTTTACCTTGGTAAATGACTTTCGAACCATGAATCAACCGGCTTTTGCCGCTGGTGGATTGTTAACGGCAATTCCAATTGTATTGCTGTTTGTAAGTCTTCAAGGGCAATTGGTATCCGGCCTGGCTAAAGGATCTGTAAAGGGTTAATAGTCCCTGGGACATATAATTACTTGAGGAGGAAATACAATGAAGGTTATACTGAAAAACATCGGGAAAAAATACGAAGGTAGAGAAGAGTTTACCTTGAAAAATATTAATCTAGAGATCGAGGAGAAGGAATTTTGTGTAATTCTAGGACCCTCCGGTTGCGGGAAGACCACCATGCTTCGAATGATCGCGGGACTGAACTCCATTACCGAGGGAGATCTGCTCTTTAATGATAAACGGATGAATAAAGTAGCACCGAAGGACCGGGATATTGCCATGGTTTTTCAGTCCTACGCCCTTTATCCTCACATGACGGTTTATGAGAATATGGCCTTTTCCCTAACCATGAGGAAGGAACGGAAAAGCCTTATTGATGAGCGGGTTCAGGAAGCGGCAAAGGTTCTTCAAATGGAAGAGAATCTATACGTAAAACCTTCGGATATCTCCGGGGGGCAACGGCAACGGGTGGCCCTTGGAAGAGCCATGGTTCGAAATCCCAAAGTATTTTTAATGGATGAGCCCTTATCCAACCTGGATGCAAAGCTTCGGGAACATATGCGTGTGGAACTGATACGGCTTCACAAACAGTTAGGCACCACAACGATTTATGTTACCCACGATCAAACGGAAGCCATGACCATGGCCAGTAAAATTGTCCTGATGGATGACGGAATTATACAGCAGGTAGGAAATCCCGACGATCTTTATATGCGGCCTAAAAATTTATTTGTGGCGGCTTTTATCGGATCTCCCTCCATGAACATTATCAAGGGAAAAATTGAACAGGGACGTTTTATTTCCGATAATCAATTGATGATGATCACCCCTACGGAAACCCATAGAGATGGGTTGAAAGAATATGAAGGGAAAGCGGTTTCCGCAGGGATACGACCGGAGCGCTTTGAGTCCGGCGGAGAATATGGAGATACCTTTAATGTAAACGTAGAGGTAGTAGAAATGCTCGGTAAAGAGAAGATTCTTTATGGAAAGTTGGATGACGGCCATGACTTGATTATTTCCACCCCGGGTCACTATAAGTACGAAGGGGGACAACGTTATTCCTTCGGTTATGATTTGGAAGCGATTCATTATTTTGATCAGGAAACCGGAGAGAGAATCAATTAAATTTTTTTCAGTGATGGGTAAAACGTTTCCTAATTTTGCTGATAAAGAGAAATGAAAAATGAGGGGTGAAGACATTGAATAAGAAAAAAGCCATAACCATCAAAGATGTGGCAAAAAAAGCGGGAGTTTCCTCCTCAACGGTTTCCCGGGTTATCTCAAAAAATCCGAAAATCAGTCCCGTAACCACAAAAAAAGTATTACAATGCATGGAAGAACTGGGCTATCACCCCAATGCCATAGCAAGATCCCTGGTAAGCGCAAAAGCGGGAACCATAGGGGTGATTATGCCCTCCACTTCAAAGGACGCGTTACTGAATCCTTTTTTTCCCGAGGCACTGCGAGGAATTACTTACCGGGCATCGAAAGCCGGATATGATATATTGCTGTCTACTAATGACAGCAAAGATGAGGAACTGGCAGTGATTAAAAAGTACATCAACAGTTCGAAAGTCGATGGAATTGTGCTAATGTCCAGTGAAATCAACGATATTTGTGTGGAATACTTATCCGATATGGACTTTCCCTTCTCCATTATTGGCTCTCCGGGGAAAAATGAGGAGAAGATTAATCATGTGGACAATGATAATTATCTGGCCACCTATGAGCTCACCCGCTACTTAACGATGAATGGTAGGAAAAATATCGCCATGATTGCGGGAGATTTGGCCCTGATGGTAACAAAGAAACGGATTGAAGGATATAAGAAGGCTCTACAGGAAAGCAGTTTACCCTTTGATGAGAGCAAAGTCTATACCGGCAGCTTTGATGAAAAAACCGGATATGAGTACGCATCCATTATCGCAGACTTAAAACCCATTCCTGATGGAGTCATAATTACCGATGATCTGGTTGCTTTTGCAGCAGTAAGACTGTTTAAGCAGCTAAAGTTGGAAATTCCAAAGGATATAGCAGTGGCAAGCTTTAATAACAGCGTGCTTTCCCGATACTCCAATCCCCCGATAACCTCCGTGGATGTGAATGCCTCGGTTTTAGGAGAAGAATCTATCAAACTATTGGTCCGAGCTATGGAAAAAGGAGAACGGGGCAATAAAATCATTACCCCCCATATTATCTATAAAAGAAAATCCACGGAAGAGGACGACCGGAAAAACCCTGCTTAAGCGGGTTTTTTTTTATTGGGTTTATAAACTATATTGGGTATTCTCAGTAGCCTTGGGTATAATAAAAACAGTATCTATGTTGAAAGGAGGGGATTACTTGAAAAATAATCAGACGGTTATCGACCCGAAGGATGTTTTTTATTTTCATGAAGGAACCCATCAAAGGGCCTATCAGTTTATGGGAGCCCATTTAAGAGAGGAAGGTGGGAAATTTGGTGTGCGTTTTACTTTATGGGCACCTCACCCCGGGGAAATTCGGGTGATCGGAAATTTTAACCATTGGGATGGAAGTCATTACAAAATGGAACGGGTAAAAGACTCCAACCTTTGGTCTTTATTTATTGAAGGGGTCCAGGAGGGGGATCTGTATAAATATGAAATTGTCACAGCGGAAGGAAGAACCATTCGAAAGGCCGACCCCTTCGGCTTTTATACGGAGCACCGCCCCGGCACAGCCTCCATTGTGCAAGGCCTAAGTCATCACCAATGGAAAGACGAAAAATGGGAGAAGGAAAAGGCACAAAAAACCTATTACAATCAACCGCTTTCAATTTATGAAGTTCATTTAGGCTCCTGGAAAAAAAGTTTTGACGGAAAAGTCCTGACCTACCGGGAACTGGCGAAGGAGCTCGTGGAATATGTACATACCATGGGCTATACCCATATTGAACTCCTGCCTATTATGGAGCATCCCCTGGATGAATCCTGGGGATATCAAACCACGGGCTTTTATTCCGTAACCAGTAGGTATGGCACTCCAACGGATTTAATGTATCTTATAGATGCCTGTCATCAAAAGGGGATCGGAGTAATACTGGACTGGGTTCCGGGACATTTTTGCAAAGACGAACAGGGACTGGCCTACTTCGACGGGAAAGCCCTTTTTGAATACGATGATTTTTCACGGGCCAATAACAAAGGCTGGGGCACTTTGAATTTTAACCTGGGAAGACTGGAAGTGCAAAGCTATTTAATGTCTAATGCCATGTATTGGCTTGACGTCTTTCATGTGGATGGAATTCGGGTGGATGCGGTATCCAATATGATCTATCGGGATTTCGGGAAGGATCCGGGAGAGTGGACCCTAAACTCCCTTGGGGGTCGGGAAAACCTGGAAGGTATTTCATTTTTACAAAGGCTTAATGAAGCCGTGTTTCATAACTTTCCCGGAACTCTTATGATGGCTGAGGAATCCACGGCATTTCCTAAGGTAACCCATCCCACATATCAAGGGGGATTGGGCTTTAACTACAAATGGAATATGGGCTGGATGAATGACACCTTACAATACATGAAACAGGACCCCGTCTATCGAAGGGCTCATCATCATAAAATGACCTTCACCATGACCTATACCTATACGGAAAATTTCATTCTTCCTCTATCCCACGACGAAGTGGTTCATTTAAAGAAGCCCCTGCTTCAAAAAATGCCCGGGGATCAGTGGAAAAAGTTTGCAAACCTACGGGCCTATTTCGGCTTTATGTTTGCCCATCCCGGAAAAAAACTGAACTTTATGGGTTCGGATATTGCAGAGCTTCGAGAGTGGGATCCGAAACGATCCCTGGACTGGGGGCTTTTACAAAATGAAGAACACCAAACCTATCATCAGTATAAAAAAAGTCTGCTACATTTTTATAGAAAGGAATCCTCCCTATGGGAGCAGGACCATCATCCGGCGGGTTTTCAGTGGATTGATGCCGATGATGTAAATCACAGCATCTATAGCTTTATTCGAAGAAGCAAGGATGAGGAGTTGATCATCCTATGCAACTTTACCCCTGTTGTACGAAGGGGATACAGGGCAAAGCTTCCAAAAGAAGGGAAGTATGAAGAAGTTTTCAATAGTGATTTAGAGCAGTACGGAGGCTCCGGAGTGAAGAATGAAGGGATATACACTACTTCGAGGATAACCGAAGAAGCCTTTTGGGAAGGGGAGATTCAAATTACCCTTCCGCCATTAGCCACCATATTTTTAAAAAGAGTGAAAAATACCTAAAAGGTAAAGCAACTAAAAAACGGAGGTGCTTGTATGGAAAAAGAAGTAGTCGCTATGTTGTTAGCAGGAGGACGAGGGACACGTCTTGGTCTACTTACCGACGATATTGCCAAACCGGCGGTGCCCTTTGGCGGGAAGTATCGAATTATTGACTTTACCCTGAGTAACTGTGCAAATTCAGGGATCCAAACCATTGGAGTACTCACCCAGTATCGGCCCATGACCCTGAACAGTTATATTGGCATTGGTAGTTCCTGGGATTTGGATAAGTCCATGGATGAAGCGGGAGACGGTGTAACCATTCTTCCGCCCTATATCAATAAGGATGGCGGGCAGTGGTACTCGGGAACCGCCAATTCGATTTTTCAAAATATCGAATACATCGACCAGCATAATCCCAAATACGTTTTGATTCTCTCGGGAGATCATATTTATCGGATGAATTACCAGGGACTGATTGATCATCATAAGGAAATGGAAGCGGACGCGACCATTTCTGTGATACGGGTACCTTGGGATGAGGCCAATCGATTCGGGATCATGAATACCGATGAGGAGGGAAAAATTGTTGAATTTCAGGAAAAACCTGAGGAGCCGAAGAACAATCAGGCATCCATGGGAATTTATGTATTTAACTGGAAAGTCCTGCGTCAGCAACTGATTGAGGATGATAAAAAAGAGGATTCAGCCCATGACTTCGGGAAAAATATCATTCCACAGCTTCTGGAAAAAAATAAAAAACTGTACGCCTACAACTTCAGCGGATACTGGAAGGATGTAGGAACGGTAAAGAGTTACTGGGAAGCGAACATGGATTTATTATCCAAGGATTTTATATTGGACCTTTTTGATCGGAAATGGGTTTTCCGATCGGAAAACTATAAAGTGCCACCGAAGTTTGTAGGTAAGGATGCAAAAATTCATAGTGCCTTGATTAGCGACGGTTGCAAAATCCTGGGAGAAGTGGATACCACAGTGATCTTTCCTGAAGTATTTGTTGAAAAGAATACCCGCATTAAAGAATCGGTAATTATGCCGAAGGTTAGAATCGGCGAGAATGTGCTAATAGAGAAAACCATTATCGGGGAAGGCACGATTGTAGAAGATGGAGTAAAGATTTTGAAAGATCCGAATGGAGATATTAACGTCATTCCCCATAAATCAAGAATTGTTCAATCTACCAAAGATTCCAAGGGTTATGAAATTAGAGGGAGGGATGAAGCATGAAAAACATCATGGGAATTATCGACGATCGGAAAAGGCCCAAGGGATTGGAATATCTGATCACGAAACGATCACCGGCAGCCATTCCCTTTGGCAGCAAATACCGAATGGTGGATTTGATATTATCCAGTATGAGTGCCTCGGGCATTAAAAACGTAGGGATCTTTACCGGAGAGTATAGCGGTTCATTACTCAATCATGTGAAATCCGGAAAAGAGTGGGGGTTATTGCGCAACAAAGATGGACTGTTTATGCTTCCTTCCCGCTACGAAGAACATATTGATTACTTAGACCGTAGCAAAGAGGAATACGTCCTTTACAGCGACAGTACCATTGTTTACTTTTGCAATCATGAACCTATGGTACAGTTTATGAAAGAAAAGGACGCGGATATTGTGATTGCCTATGGCATGGACAAAAAACCCCCAATGACGGAGGGGTTATACATTGACCTTGATGGGGACCGGGTAACCGGACTCTCGGGTAAACAGTTGGCACCAAGTTATAAACGATCCATGGAAGTGCTGCTTATGAAAAAGAGTATTTTCAAATCCCTTCTGGAAGGGGTGGGAACAAAAGGAAGCACGCCGATGGAAGTGTTGATAGGGGACTATAAAAAACATACCATTTATGGATATCTATATAAGGGCTATGTTGCTTATGTAGACAGTCTTTATTGTTATTATAAAGAAAATATGGCGTTACTGGAAGAAAAACTTTGGACCGATTTATTCCAAGGGAAAGGCTCCATTATTACCATTCGAAATGATGAAGCCCCCACAAAGTACCTGGAAGCTTCCAATGTAACAAATACTCTGGTATCCGAGGGTTGTATCATAAAGGGAAATATTGAAAACAGTATGATTTTTCGAGGGGTAAAGGTAAAGACCGGAGCGAAGATCAAAAATAGCATTATTATGCAAAAGGCGATTATCGGAAGGCATGCGATTATTGAAAATGCCATTTTGGACAAGGATGTGGAAATCCGAGCCGGTGTAAAAATCATCGGAACCCCGGAAAAACCTTTGTTTATTTCGAAAAATGCCATTATAGAAAAGGAGAATTAATATGAAGGTTGCTTTTGTAGCATCGGAAGCCTCTCCCTTTGCAAAAACCGGGGGGTTAGGGGATGTAATCGGAGCCCTGCCCAAGGCTCTTTCCAAAGAGGGCGTCGAAGTATCGGTATTTCTTCCGAAGTACGGGGATATACCAAAACACTTTCTGGACCAAATGGAAGCGGTGGAGAAGATCGAAATGGATCTTACCTGGCGCAGAAAGTATGTAGGGGTGGAAAGCCTTTTCTATGAGGGAATACAGTACTACTTTATTGACAATGAGTTCTATTTTAAGCGCTGGGGGCTTTATGGCTATGGAGACGACGGGGAACGATTTATATATTTCTCCAAAGCGGTATTAGAGGCCATCAAAGTAATGGGGAAATCCTTTGATATCCTACATGCCCATGACTGGCAGGCTGCTGCAATTCCCCTGTTTTTAAAAAGCGTTTACAAAGATGCGCCCTGTTTTCAAAAAACGAAAACCCTTTTTACCATTCATAATTTGAAGTATCAGGGGGTTTTCGGTACTGAAATCTTAGGGGATCTTCTTGGCTTAGGTCCTGAGCATTTACATGAATATGGGTTGGAATTTCACGGCCGGGTCAATCTTATGAAAAGCGCTCTAATACTATCCAATGCTCTGACTACCGTGAGCCCGAATTACAGTGAAGAGATCAAAACCGGATTTTTCGGAGAAGGTCTGGAAGGGGTATTGGAAGAGCAAAATGAAAAGCTTCGGGGCATAGTTAACGGCATCGATGTGGAAAAACATAATCCTAAAACCGATGGAGAAATATTTAAGAAGTATGATGTGGATCATCTCGAAGAAAAGGTACAAAACAAAGAGTATTTACAAAGAAAATTAGACCTTCCCGTAGATGCTTCCATACCGGTCATCGGCTTAATCAGTCGATTTGTGGAACAAAAAGGAATTGATTTGATTCAACGGATTATTTATGAAGTCTTGCAGGGGAAAGTGCAGTTTATTGTTCTCGGCTCCGGAGAAAAAAAATATGAAGATTTCTTTAATCGACTAGCCTATGATTTTCCTGATAAGGTGGCAGTATATATCGGCTTTGAGGAAACCTTGGCCCGGGAGATCTACGCCGGTTCCGATTTCTTTTTAATGCCGTCACTATTTGAGCCCTGCGGACTGGGACAGTTAATCGCCATGCACTATGGTACGATTCCCATCGTCCGGGAAACCGGAGGGCTTCGGGATACGGTGATCCCTTATAATCAATATACGGGAGAAGGTCATGGATTCAGCTTTACCCACTATAATGCCCACGATTTACTGTTTACTATTAAAAGAGCCATTTCAATTTATCCAAAGGAGAAAATAATCAGTGGGCTTCGGAAAAATGCAATGAATGTAGATGTAAGTTGGAGAAAGTCGGCTAGGGACTATCGTTCCCTTTACGAGGAGTTAATCCAAAGGCGGTGAGAAAATGCCATTTAATGATGTAACCGTAGATGAGATCAAAGCTTCGATTGAAATGAAATTACAAACCTTATTCGGCAGGACCTTTCAAAATGCTTCGGAATCACAAGTGTATAAGGCCCTTGCCACTACCGTAAGTGAGTATATTACCAAAGAGTGGGCATATTCAAAGGAACAGGTTCGAAAACAAGGGGCAAAGCAGGTATATTATCTGTCCATGGAATTTTTGATGGGGCGGTTTTTAGAGAATAATTTAATGAATTTACAAATCCGGGATAAGGTTAAAAAAGCCTTTGAGGAGCTGGATGCAGATTTTGAGGATATCCAAAAGATGGAAGCGGATGCGGGGCTGGGAAATGGGGGTCTCGGAAGACTTGCCGCCTGTTTTTTGGACTCCATGGCAACCATGGGTCTTCCCGGGCATGGAAACGGTATTCGCTATGAATATGGTTTATTTCAGCAAAAGATCAAGGATGGTCAGCAAATAGAAATGATCGATCCCTGGTTGGAATACGGAAATGTGTGGGAAGTTTCCAAATCCGAAGAGCCCCAGTTGGTGCACTTCGGTGGTGAAGTGGAGTATTATCAGGAAGAGGACCGGCTGAAAGTTCGACATAAAAACTGTCAGTGTGTCAAAGCCATTCCTTATGATATTCCCATCCTGGGATACCAGTCCAAACTGATTAATACCCTGCGACTTTGGGGAGCGAGATCCCTAAAACCATTGGATATGGGACTTTTTAGTAAAGGACAGTATGTAGATTCTCTTGCGGAAAAAGAATTGGCGGAAGTTATCTCAAAAATGTTATACCCTGAGGATATTCATGAAGAAGGAAAGCATCTTCGATTAAAGCAGCAATACTTCTTTGTGTCCGCCAGTGTGCAAAGTATTCTTAAGAAGTATAAGGATACGGGAAATGAGCTGATGGATTTCCATAAAAACATAGCCATTCATATCAACGATACCCATCCCGCCTTGGCCATCCCCGAGCTTATGCGAGTGTTAATGGATGAGGAAGGGCTGAACTGGAAACAGGCTTGGCTCATTACTAGAAAAACCTTTGCCTATACCAACCATACCATTTTACCGGAAGCATTGGAAACCTGGTCTGTGGAGTTGATTCAGTCCCTATTGCCAAGAATATATGATATCATTAACGAAATCAACGAACGTTTCTGTCGAGAACTGTGGGAATTGTATCCCGGAGACTGGGACCGGGTTGAGCGAATGGCCATTGTCAGTCATCAACGGGTGCATATGTCGAAACTTGCCATCCTTGGTTCCGGTTCAGTAAATGGGGTTGCAGAGCTGCATGGTGAGATTCTAAAGAAGGAAACCTTTAAAGATTTCTATGAGGTGTATCCTGAAATATTCAAAAGCATTACCAACGGCATCAGCCATAGAAGATTTCTGCTGTTAGCCAATGAAAAACTTGCTCGGGAGATATCCGAGAGAATCGGTAAAGGCTGGCTTACCAAGGCGGAAGAGTTGGAAAAACTGGATGCCTATGCCAAGGATGAGACGCTGCAACAACAATTGCAAAGCATTCGTCGGGAAAAGAAAGAAGAACTGGCAAAATATATTCTCGAACACAATCATATTGAGGTGGACGTCGATTCCATCTTTGACACCCAAATCAAGCGATTCCATGAGTACAAAAGACAACTCCTGAATGTTTTACACATTATGCATCTATACAATCAAGTTTTGGAAAATCCGGAAAAAGGGATACATCCCCGCACCTTTATCTTTGCCGGGAAAGCCGCCCCGGGGTATAAACGGGCAAAACTGATTATTAAGCTTATTCATTCTGTTGCGGAACGGATCAATAATGATAAAACCATCGAAGGAAAAATTAAAGTGGTGTTTATTGAAAACTACAATGTCACCCTGGCTCAAAAGATTATTCCCGCCACCGATGTCAGCAAACAAATTTCTACGGCAGGTAAGGAAGCATCGGGTACCGGAAATATGAAATTTATGCTTAACGGAGCCTTTACCCTGGGAACCTTTGACGGGGCAAATATTGAAATGGAGCGGGAGGTAGGCTCTGATAATATAGAAATATTTGGACTGAGGGAAGAGGAAATCGAAAAAATCCGAAAAGAGGGAAGTTATCAGCCCTATAAGATTTATGAGAAAAATTCGGATCTGCAGAAAGTTCTGGATCAACTGGTAGACGGTACCTTAGAACCGGAAGCACCGGATATTTTTCGAGATATCTACCAGGATTTACTGTTTAATAGTAACGGTGTGGCGGATCAATACTTCGTATTAAAGGATTTTGATGCGTACTGCAAAAGCAACGAAAAAATTGATGAGCTTTACCGAGATCCTAAGGTCTGGTGGGAAATTGCCTTGCGAAATATTGGGAAAGCCGGATATTTTTCCAGTGACCGGACGATCAAGGAATATAGTGAGCAGGTATGGAATTTGAAGCCTGTGGATCCTAAGTAGTAAGTAAGAATTTCTCTAAAGAAAGTACCTCTATAAAGGATGTATCTCTGTAAAGCATGTATCTCTGTAAAAAGAGAATATCTTAGTAACAGGAATGTCTGTATAGTTTGCAGGCATTCTTCTTTTCAATTAATGGAAATTTTTATATTATGACAAGCTTTGTATTCATGACAATTTTTGATCTCTTAATTCCTTGCCCATGGAAATATTACAGAATTGATAAACAAATGATGTAAATGAAATCATTCAAAAGAAGAATATGATATAATGATAAGAAAATAACAGAACCATTAAACAACGATCAGAGGAGCTTCCCCATGAAAAAATCCCTAGTGAAGGTGCTTAAAAGAGGCTTAGAGTCTTTGACGAATATAGTAATTATTGATGGAGGGTCTTTTCTAACGGGAAAAGAAGCCTATGAAATAATCAACAAAGTTTTACTTTATCGTATTTTAGAAGACAAAGGATTTATTAAAAACGAATATAAGGCTTTGCTTCAGTCCAATTATCTCTTTGAACCATTGCATGAAGTTTTATATAGTCTGCAACAAGAGGATTATACTTGTGATGGAATCCCTTGGACTCCAAAGGGTAAAGAAGTGGTGGAAGGGTTATACCGTGAAATGAGTCAAAAGCTCTTCTCCTTTAAGGAAGTAAACGATCATCTCTTAGGGGATATCTATGAAGAATTTCTAGATCCCAAAATACGGAAAAACCTAGGGCAGTTCTATACGCCCCCGGCAATTATAGAATATATAGTCGAGAAAGCCCTAGAGGATTTTGATCCCCTGAAAAACCCTTATATAAGAGTCGGGGATATAGCCTGCGGTTCCGGACATTTTCTGGTCAAAGCCTACGATGTCTTATACGAAAAGTTTGAAAATGCCCTACCGGATCTACGGAAAAAGTATGGTACTAATTACTGGAAAAAAGAACAGTTACATAATCATTTACTGGAACACTGTATTTTTGGCATGGACTATGATGGATTCGGAGTAAATCTTACGTCTATTAATCTGCTGCTAAAAGATCTCAGTTATCTGCCAAAAACTTTAAATATTGTAAAAGGGGATAGTCTAAGACGGTGGGAGGAAGAAGAGGACCACCGGAAGGAAACGCAGTTTTATTCTAAAAAATTTGATGTTATCCTAGGCAATCCCCCCTACGTAGGGCATAAAGCGATGGAGATTCCCTATAAAAAGTGGCTTCTGAATCAGTACCCGAGGGTATTTCAAGACAAATCCGATTTATCCTACTGTTTTTTTGAGAGGATCATAGAGAACCTTCACCCTGATGGAAAAGGGATGATCATCACCTCCCGATATTTCATGGAAAGCCCTACGGGAAGATCCCTTCGGAAGTATTTGCAGGAAAGAGCAAATATGCTGGAGATTGTGGATTTTTACGGAGGGGAGATTTTTAAGGGCCTGGGAATCGCAACAGCCATATATCTATTCTCGCCGAACTCATCCACCGGCCAGCAACAAAAACCGCTTCAGGTTCGAAAGCTTCTGGATCCCAAAAGCAAAATAGAGACGAACATGTCACTAAAAGAAATGGTTCAGGGAAAAGCCTTTGCCAGCTTTTCGATGCTTCAACAAAACTTAGGGGAAAAACGGTGGACCCTCATCTCCAAGGAGGAAAAATCCAGATATGAAAAAATCGAATCCCACTCAGACACAACTCTGGGGGAAGTAACTAAATCTTTTCAAGGAATTATTACCGGATGTGATAAAGCCTTTATTATGACCGAGGAAGAAGCCCGAAATAAAGACATTGAAAAAGACCTTTTAAAGGAATGGATCAAAAATCGGCATATTGAAAAATATGAAATTCAACAAAATGATCAAAAACTGATCTATGCAGACTTGATTAAAGACCCGGAAACCTCACCGATGGCTATGGACCATATTACTAAATACCGGGACCGCCTTATGAATCGTCGGGAATGTCAACGGGGAATACGTCCATGGAACCATCTTCAATGGGGCAGGTCTCCCGGGTTATTCGAACAAAAGAAAATAATATTTCCCTACAAAAGTTCTAAAAATCGGTTTGCTCTGGATTATGGTAGTTTATTTTGCAGTGCCGATGTGTATGCTCTTGTGGTAAAGGATCACTATAAAGAGGGGATATCACTAGAATATTTGCTGGGAATATTAAACTCTGCGATCTATGAAGAGTATTTTCAAAGTTTTGGTAAGAACTTGGGGAAAGGGATTTATGATTATTATCCCAACAGCGTTTTAGATTTAAAAATTCCATTGGATGAAACCTTACAAAGGGAGATTGAAAACAGGGTCAAAAAAATCCTTCAAGGACAGGAGAAGCATAGTGTAATGGATGAGATTAACCAGCTGTTACTGGAATTTTTCCGGATCTCTGAGGAAAAATTCGACAATAAGGGACCCTTGTAAAGATATCTTGGCAAAGTAGTTTTTATTAAATATATATAATAGGTAGTTGCAGAATAGGATTTTAAGGATTATGTTGAAGTTATCCACAGAAGAAAAATAGAAGGATTATGAAAATGCGTATATCTCCTAGGTTTCACTAAACAAAATATAATTACGCAAAAAAAAAGGCATAACAAAGTAAGGGTTAAGTTTAGCCCCACTAAATCACCAATGAATTTTACGTTCTATGGAATGTTGAATTAAGTAATTAGCTTTTTCACAGCAAGCGGATTGTCGGAATTCCCGTTTTTAAAGATCAGGATAAAAGCAATTAATTGGGAAATACAAGCGAGTAATATGTCGGATTTTAATGATGTAGTGCTCCGCACCTTAGAAGTTTTGAGTTGAATAAAGTTTTTGATCTGAGCAA
>Ga0194137_10000224_pt1 | contig 40522 bp, 31 predicted proteins | sample TARM_MetaG_T3_14_FD_134025 | JGI IMG/M metagenome (GOLD analysis project Ga0194137, IMG submission 134025) | Freshwater microbial communities from Pennsylvania, USA, analyzing microbe dynamics in response to fracking - TARM_MetaG_T3_14 (version 2) | ecosystem: Environmental > Aquatic >... | reverse complement strand
GCTGGCCGCGGCCAGCAGATGGGCCAGGGCCATGAAAGACTGGTCGGCCGCCAGCTCGGGCGTGGCGGACTGGATGTTGAGGGCCTTCTGCGCGGCCTTCTGGGCGCGGCTGAAGCGCGCGCCGAAGAGTTCCACCAGGGCCTCGCGCAGGGCCAGCTGGGCGCTGCGCTCGCGCTGGGCCAGCCGCCATTCGCGGGCGCGCTTGGGCAGGGTGGTCAGCGCCTCGATCGCCTGGATGGCCGTGACGAGGGCGAAGCAGCTGGCCAGCAGCAACAGCAGGAAGAGATTGAGCGAGATGTCGACGCGCCAGCCGGCCCAGTAGAAGCTGGCGATGCCGTCATTGCTGCCCAGGGTCAGGGCAGCAACGACGGCGACGGCGAAGAGCAGGACCAGCCAGACAACGAATCGCATGGTCAGCGCCCTGCGCCGGCGGCGGCCAGGGCTGCCAGCGTGTCATCCGGCCGCGGCACGCTGACCTGGCGCGCCTGGCCGGCCACCTGGCGCAGCAGCTCGGCCACGCTGCTGACCTTGCGTGAGCGCGTGTCGAAGTAGCGGTTCAGCATTTCCTGGCTGTCGCGCAGGTCGGACTGGGCGGTGTCAAACTGGCGGCTCAGCAACGCAAGTCGGGCATTGAGCAGGCGCAGCTTGAGGTTCTCGCGCAAGAAGAAGCTCTGGTCGGGCGAGATCAGCGCCGCCTCGGGGTGGTCGATGCGGGTCACCCGCAGCAGGGTCTTGGCCTCGCCCCAGACCAGCTTGGTCCAGCTGGAGACCTGCTGACTGGCCTGCCACCACCACAGCGAAGCCTTGCCGTCGGCCGCGGCGGCCGCCTGCTCGCGCTGCAGCCTCAGGGCGCGCTCTCGCTCCTTCACGGCGTCAATGTTGCGATCTTCCCGTGGTTTGGTCACCAACTCGCTGACGGAAACCAGCGGCAACTCATCGGTCATGCGCGCCACCTCGTCGAGCCTGATGGTCAGCGTCGACACATCGACGACGGCCACCGCCTTCACGCGGTCAAGGTCACGCGCGACGGCGCGGCGCACGCCTTCCATGCGTGGCTGCTTGTAGCGCAACAGGCGCTCATCGGCCTGCTTCAAAGTGGCGACCAGGGGTTCGGCGCCGCCGGTGATCTGGGTCTGCTGCAGGGCCACGCGGACGGCGGCCTCGATGTCGCCGATGACGTTCTCGTCCCGCGAGCGCGACATGGACTGGATCAACTCCTCCAACTGGCCGCGCTGCAGGGCCACTTCGGCCAGGCGGGCGTCCAGCAGCGAGACTTTGGCGGCGGTGTCGCGCACCAGCTCGGCCGACTGCTTGGCGGCCAGGTGGGCCTCTGTGGCCTGGGCCTGGCTGGCCTCCTGGCGGCGCACCAGCTCCTGCTCCAGCGACTGCTGGCGCGCCAGGCTTTGCCAGGCCAGCACCACGCAGAGCAGCACGGCGGCACCCAGCAGGGCCAGCAGCCAAGGCAGCCAGACCGGCAGGACAGCGGGGGCGGAGGGGGGCGGCGGAGCGGTGGGCTCGGCCGCGGCGACAACAGGAATCGGCTCGCTCACAGTGCGCCAGATTCTGTCAGAGGCCTTTCAGGGCCTGAGTCACCGCTTCAGGGGCCGGTCGCGCCAAAACCACAGGGTCGAAGCCGGCAGCACGGGCGGCCTCGGCGATACGGGGATGCGTGGCAATGGCGCGCTGACCCGCCAGCTGCCGCCCTTGCAGATGGCCGACGGCCTCGGCACTGCTGAACAGCCACACAAAACCTGTGGGCTCTGCGCGGATGGCGTCCAGCAAGACCCGCTCAGCGGCGCCCCAGCGGGGAGCGGCACGGTGATAGGTCGTTACGGCCTGGACCTGGGCGCCGGCGGACGTCAGTCGCTCGGCCAGCCACTCGCGGCCGCCGTCACCCCGCAGCAGCAGCACACGGCCGCCGGCCCAATTGCGGCGGGAGGACAGTTGTTGCCAGAGGTGTTCGGAGTCCAGGCTGGCCGCGTCGGCTGCCGGCTGGACGACTTGGGAAGCCGGCACGCCCTGCTCGATCAGAGCTTGGGCGCTGCCCGGCCCGACGCAGGCGGTCAGGGTGCCGGCTGGCCAGGGTCGATCGGCATGGCGGAAGAACTGCTCGACGGCATTGGGGCTGACGAAGACGGCCAGGTCGACCTCACGCAAACCGGCCCAGGCAGCGGTGACGGGTGCCGAGTCACGCACCGGCAGGATCTCGATCAGCGGCAAGGCCACGGCCTTCACGCTCAGCTCGGCCAGACGCGCCAGCCAGGCCGCGCATTGCGGCCGCGGACGCGTGACGATCAGCGTAGGTTCCGCCGCACCCTTCGCGCTGCGCGCTGACCCGCCGAGCGGGAGCTGAGCCCCTTCGGGCGGCCGTGCGGGGCTCATCCGGGCAGATAGGAGCCGGCGCCGAGTTCGCGCAGGCGGCCGGCGACCTGCTGTCCCAGGGCGCGGGCAGCGGCGACGTCGGTCACGTCGGCCGATACGCTGGCACGCAACAGCGGCGAGACATGAGCCTCGGCATGGCCCAGGGCCGCGTCCAAGCGAAGCATGGCGCCCCGCCAGTGCGCATGGGCCGCCAACGGCAGGCTGCAGCTGCCGCCCAGGGCGCGCGACACGGCGCGCTCGGCCTCGCAGGCCAGCAGCGTCGGCTGGTGGATGAGTTGGGCCAGGGCTGCGGCCAGGGCCGCATCGTCGGCGCGGATTTCCAGGCCCAGGGCGCCCTGCCCTGCGCAAGGCAGCATCTCGTCGACCTCGAACAGGCGGCGCACGCGCTGGGCCAAGCCCAGGCGTTTGAGACCGGCCGTGGCCAGCACGATGGCGTGATAACCGCCCTCGTCCAGCTTGCGCAGGCGCGTGTCGAGATTGCCGCGCAGCGGCTCGACACGCAGGTCGGGCCGGATGCTGAGCAACTGGGTCACGCGGCGCAGGCTGGAGCTGCCGACGACTGCGCCCTCGGGCAGCTCGGCCAGCGAGGCGTAGTCGTTGGAGACGAAGGCGTCGCGCGGGTCTTCCCGCTCCAGCACGGCGGCCAGGGTGAAGCCCTCGGGCAGCTCCATTGGCACGTCCTTCAGCGAATGCACGGCGAGCTGGGCGCGGCCTTCGGCCAGGGCCGTTTCGAGCTCCTTCACGAACAGGCCCTTGCCGCCGATCTTGGACAGGGTGCGGTCGAGGATCTGGTCGCCGCGGGTCGTCATGCCCAGCAGCGCGGCGGTGATTCCGAGTTCTTCGGACAGGCGGGCCTGCACATGCTCGGCCTGCCAGAGCGCCAGGCGGCTTTCGCGCGTGGCGATGGTGATGGAGGTGGTCATGCCCGGATTATCGAGGCGGGTTGCGGCAGGCCGGGGGCGGCTCGCCCACCAGGCGGCAGCCTACGCTGCGCATCAGATGCGCCTGGTCGCCCTATGGCGACTTCGACAGCATCGCAAGCCCCGCGCAGCGGGCCCTGGCCTTGGATGCGGAACGCGCCGCACGACTCAAGGCCGGCGGCTCTTGAAGAAGGCGTTGAGGGTCAGGCGGCCCAGGCCTTCGCAGTAGGCCGCCTGCGGCGCCCGGCCGATGTCGCCGGAGTGGAAGATGGCGCCGTCGTAGAAGATGGCGCGGTTCCACTTGGCGGGCACCCGGCCGATGACCTCGAAGTACCGGTTGCTCTCGGTCATATAGCCCGGTGCAATGCCGTATTTCTTGCCGAAGGCGCCGGCGTCCAGCGTGCCGGCGTCACGACGCAACTGGGCGGTGTCGGCCTCGGACATCCGCGAGCGGAAGAACACGGTGCCGCCCAGGGCCTCGTGCTGGAACAGATAGTGGACCGAGGCAGCGACCATCTCCCCGGCCGACAGGCCCGAGTCGTCGCGATGGCAGATGCGCTGCCGCCCGTCCAGCGTGGCCGCGTCCTGCGTGACGCGGCTGAAGCGGGCGTACATGCCCAGGGGCGCGCCGGCGCCTAGCCGCGCGCGCATCTGCCGCTCGAAGAAATCGGCCAGTCCGGCACAGGCTGCTTCCGGCAGGTCCAGCTGCGGGCCCGGGTAAGGGTGACCGGCGATGCGCTGAAACTGGCCGGCCCTGCCAGCCACCAGGTCGAGCAGGGCCTGTGGGTCCTGCACGAAGTCGTCGATGACGAAGACCTGGGCGCCGCCGTCCAGCGTCACCACGTCGATGCGCGCCGTGGGGTTGATGCGCAGCACCGGACTGACCTGGGCCAGCTCGGGCCGGGGTGCCGGGCAGGTCTGGTTGATGAACTGCTGGTGCGTGGGCAGCTTCATCAAGGTGCGCGCCACGTCCTTGCGGATGCCGCCGAGGAAGTCGGCGAGGCTGGCGTTGTCCATGTTGCGCGTGATGGGGTGGTGGCTGGCGGGCTGAATGCCCTGCCCCATCATGACCTGCACCCAGGAGTTCTCGGCGAACAGCTCGCCCTGGCGCAGCATGATGCGTGCGGTGTCGCGGAAGTGCTGGATGCGGTGCCTTAGCAGCGGCGGCGCGTCCATCTCGCGGCAGCCACGCCAGAAGGCCGAGTCGTCGCGGTTCGTGACGTGGTAGTGAAGGATGATGAAATCACGCACGACCTCGATCGCATCGCGCGTCTGCAGGTTGTACTCGTCGATGTCGCTCTGGCGCACGCCATCGGTCGGGAAGAGTTCTATGAGGCGGGTCAGCCCCTTCTGGATCAGGTGGATGCTGGTGGATTCCAGCGGCTCCAGGAAGCCGCTGGACAGGCCGATGGCCACGCAGTTCTTCTTCCAGACCTGTTCGCGCTGGCCCGGCGTGAAGCGGATGACGCGCGGCTCGCGCAGCACCTCGCCTTCCACATTGGCCAGCAGCGCCGCCTTGGCCTCGTCGTCGCTGACATGCTTGCTGCTGAACACGACGCCGTTGCCGACACGGTGCTGCAGCGGGATGCGCCACTGCCAACCCCAGGGGTGGGCGATGGAGCGGGTGTAGGGCACCGGCTCGCCGACGGACGACGTCTGCACGGCCAGGGCGCTGTCGCAGGGCAGCCAGTGCGACCAGCTCTCATAGGGCACGCCCAGGGTCTCGCCGATAAGCAGGGCCCGCATGCCGGTGCAGTCGATGAAGAAGTCGCCTTCGACCAGTGGGCCGTCGGCGAGCTGCAGGCCGGTGATGTCGCCACCGACGGCATCGGTGTGGACCCGGGCGATCTTGCCTTCGATGCGCTGCACACCCAGGGCCTCGGAGAAGCGGCGCAGGTACTGGCCGTACAGCGTCGCATCGAAGTGGTAGGCGTAGTTGACGCCATTGTCGGGCAGGGTCGCGAAGCGGTTCTCCATCGCCGCACGCAATTCCAGGCAGTAGTCCCCGTAGTCGCTGGCCAGGCCACGCCGGCGGCCCTCCAGCCAGAAGTGGTGGAAGCCGGCCGTCCAGTGGCCCCGGCCGGTCTTGCCAAAGGAGTGGAAGTAGTTCTCGCCGACCTGGCGCCAGTTCTCGAAGTTGATGCCGAGCTTGAAGGTGGCCTGGGTGGCGCGGATGAAGTCGCGCTCGTCCAGGTCCAGGATCTCGTGAAGGATGTGCAGCGTCGGGATGGTGGCCTCGCCGACGCCGACGGTGCCGATCTCCTCCGACTCGACGAGGCGGATGTCGACCTGCTTGCCCAGGCATTTGGAGAGGCCTGCGGCCACCATCCAGCCGGCGGTGCCGCCGCCTGCGATGACGACGCGGCGTATGGGTTTCGGAGCGGGCGTCAGGGTCATGGGTCAGCGTTTGAGTCGGTTCAGCAGCATGGCGCGCAACTGGCGCGCGCTGCTGTCGTTCATCGGTGCAAGCACGCCGCGGGCGGCGGGCGGGATGTGGGCCGCCGTCTGCTCGTCGGCGTCGAAGACGTAGTGGTCGAACAGCGCCCGCCACGCATCGCGCTGGGCCGGCGGCAGGTCGCGCAGCGACAGCAGCGCCATCATCAGCGTGTTGAGCGGAGTGTCCATGAAGGCGGGCGACTGCCGCCACCAGAAATTCACCAGCGCGCTGATGGGCTCCAGCGACTCGACGCCATGCCACCACTGGCTGGGGATGAAGAGGGCATCGCCGGGCAGCAGCTCGAAGCACTGCCTGTGCTTGAGCGCCTCGGCATAGCGAGGGAAGCGTTCGAGGTCCGGCCGCGCATGATCCACCAGGCTGATGGGCTGGCCGGCCGGTGTCAGGTCGAGCGGGCCGACGTAGAGATTGGCCACCTGATCGGGCGGGAACAGCGTGAAGCGGCGCCGGCCGGCGACGACGCAGGCGATGTTGTCGGGCAGGTCGAAATGCGCGGCCACCTGCATGCAGTTGCCCAGCCACAAGCTCACCATCGGGTCGAAGCCGGCCAGCGCCGCCAGATCATTGGGCTGGCGCATGCCGGGGAAGCAGCGGTCGATGTCGGTCGAGCCGAGGTAGAGGGCGTCGGGCGTGCCTGCCAGCAGCTCGTCCAGCAGAGCGCCGAACGTGTGGGTCTCGTGGCGGAAGTTGAAGCCGCTGAAGTCGGCGTTGTAGAAGAAGCGCCCGCCGATCCCCGGCGCGCCGCGCCAAAGGCTCAGGCGCGTGTCGGCACCGAAGCCGCGCAGGTAGTCGCAGAACGCCGCGTCGGAACGCTGAGCTTGCTGCACCAGCGGCCAGTGCCGCACCAGGCCGCGCAGCAGCACGGGCCGGGAGGACTGCAGCACGTCGGCGGGGATGGCCCCCAGAGCTGCGGCGTTCATGTCGCTGAGCTCCGGCATGGCTTCAGGCCTGGCGGGCCAGATGGCGCTTGATCAGCGCCGTGAAGTTGGACAGCGAGGCGATGGCCATGTAGATGGGCTGCAGGTAGTCGGCCTGGTGCAGCAGGCCCACCGTCGCGGCGTCCAGCGCGGCCAGGCGCTCCTCGTGGATGATGTAGAAGCCCACCAGCTGGCCGCGCGAGCCGTCCGGGCGCTCGACGTCAAGCACGAAGGATTCCAGCAGCTCGTACTTCATCAGCGTCTGCACGAAGTCGGTCGTGGCCTGCAGGCCCTCGTGCAGCGTGCGCAGCACGGCGTTGGCGTTCTCGGTGAAGTCGCTCGGGCCGCCATGCGGGAGGAACGCGGCCTCGCCCTCGGCGCCATGGCTGATGCGCTTGCTGTCCATGTCAACCATCATGCGCAGCTCGTCATCGGCGACGCCGATGGAGAACGGCAGGCGCTGAACGGACAACGGCAGGTAGTCGGCATCCCAGCCCTGCTCGTTCAGGAACAGGTTTTCTCCCTCCTGCAGGCCGAACAGCGCCGCCGGCGCGAAGCCGCCCTCGCCGTCGGGCTGGAAGACGATGGGGTAATGCACCTGGAGCTTGCGGAACTCGTCGACCGTGACGGGCGCAGACATGAAGTCGTCTCCCCATTGCGCGCCGCGCCGGGTGATAACGCGCAGGTCCTTGTGCTGGATGTTGTTGAGCAGTTGCGGCATGGGGCCTCGTCAGTCAGGCGGCCGGCGGCATGCCGTGCACGCGAATGTGTTGGATGAGATCGCGGTGGCGGGGCAGGCCGCCCAGCAAGCGCCGCGTGATTGTCGTCACGTCCTTCAGGCCGGACCGGGCGGCGGCCAGCCGATCGGCGCGCAGCGGGCGCAGGGCGGGCTCGAACTGCATGCCGTACAGAATGTACTGGTAGCTCGCGGCGGGGAAGACTTCCTCGACGCGGTAGAAGTCGTTGCGCGACGGCGCACGGTGGCGCCACAGCTGCAGCAGCTCGCGCAGCGAGTCGGGCTGCGTGGCCGGTGCGCGTTGCTCGCGCCAGTAGTCGGCGTCGTCGCGGCGGCTCAGCGCATAGTGCAGCTTCAGGAAATCGATGACGCGCGACCAGCGGTAGGCGAAGGCTTCGTTGAAGCGCCTGGCCACCATGGCCATCTCGGCGCGATCGGCCGGCATCTCCTCGCGGATGAAGGCGGCCGACAGTTCCACCAGCGCCAGCGCCGAGGCCTCCAGCGGCTCGATGAAGCCGGCCGACAGGCCGACGGCGACGCAGTTGCGGTGCCAAAACTCCCGGCGGTAGCCAGGGCTGAAACGCAGCCGGCGCGGTGCCATGTCGCCCAGTGACAGCCCGTTGCGCTGCAGATGGCCCCGCAGCACGCGCTCGGCGGCGTCGTCGTCGGTATGGCTGCTGGAGAACACCAGGCCGATACCGCGCCGGGTCGGCAGGGCGATGTCCCAGGTCCAGCCTTCGGCGTGGGCGGTGGAGACGGTGGCGGAGGCCAGCGGCGCCTGCGCATCGGCGTGCGGCACCTGCACGGCCAGCGCGCTGTCGTTGAAGAGCACGCCCTTTTCCGAGCGCAGCTGGATGCCGTAATGCTGGCCCAGCAGCAGGCTGACCAGGCCCGAACAGTCGACGAAGAGATCGCCTTCGATGTCGCCATGCCCGCGAGTCGTCAGCGCGGCGATGTCACCGTTCTCGTGCGAGCGTACGGCGGTGAAATGATCGACGACGCGGCGCACGCCCAAGCTGGCCGTCGCATGCCGCTGCAGCAGATGGCCGAGCTTGACGGCATCGAAGTGGTAGCCGTAGTTCATGACGCCGCCGAAGTCCGGCGTCGTCGTCTGCTTGGGCGCCAGGTGGGCGTCGCAAAGATGCGCTTGCGCGCCCACACTTTCGGCGAACGGCTGCCCGCGGCCACCCTGCAGCCACGCGCTCGTGAGTTCGACATCACCCCAGCCATGCGGCAGCGTGAAGGGGTGGTAGTAGCGTTCGCCTTCGCCGCCATGCAGCCAGGCGTCGAAGCGCGAGCCCTGCTTGAAGGCCGCGTCGCACTCGCGGACAAGGTCGACCTCGCTGAGACCGATGCGGTGCAGCGTGGCGCGCATCGTCGGCCAAGTGCCCTCGCCCACGCCGATGGACGGCACGTCGGGGGATTCGATGAGCGTGATCTGCAGCGCATCGGGGCCTTCGCCCCCCAGTTCCGCGGCCAGCGTCGCAGCCGTCAACCAGCCTGCCGAACCCCCCCCCAGCACCACGATGCGTCGAACCGCTGTCACCTCGAGATTCATCCAGGAAAATATGGCCCTCGCGGCTGCCTGACAGACCGCGAAAGCCGAGCCCTCTGCAAACAAGTTGGCCGAGGCGGGCGTTGCACACCCACCTCGGCCCATGTCGGCCGCCCGGCGTCTCCGAGGGCGATCACCGGGTGGCGGTGCCTATCGCCTAGAAGCGATAGCGGGCACCGACCAAGTAACGGCGGCCGGTCTGCACGTTGGACAAGACCTCATCCTTGCTGCGGCCGTGCTGGCGAATGTAGCCATCGTTCAGGTTCAGCAAGTCGGCCTGCAGGGTCAGGTTCTTGCCCAGCTTGTAGCCGATGGATGCGTCGATCTGACCATAAGGCTCGGTGTACACGGGGTCGTTGGCGCCGCCGTTCGTACGTGCCGCGAGGAACTCGCCACGCCAGTTGTAGGCGCCGCGGATGGACCACACCTCGTTTTCAAAGAAGCCCACGAGGTTGGCGGAATTGCTGATACCCACCAGACCGGCCTGCGGACTATCGCTGGCGCTGTTGTTGTTGAACTTCAGGCCACTCCTGACGAAGGTGAAGTTGCCCGAAACGCCGAAGCCGCTGGTACCGAGCAGGTGCTGGAAGTTGAGCTCCAGGCCCTTGATGGTGTCGCCGGCGCCGTTGGACGGGGTCGAGATGTCGAACACCAGCGGCAGGGCACCTGGGACGGACCCCAGGATGTCGCCCTTCAGGAAGGTCGGATCGCTTGCATCCGTGATGGTGACACCCGGCTTGCCGTTGTAGTTCTGGAAGATGTAGTTGCGCAGCAGCTTGGGCTTGTCAGCGGCAATACCCGCGGCCCGGGCGGCGTCGTAATACTGGCCGCTCGCAGGCTGGTTCAGACCCGCGAAGGTCGCCTGAACAACCTTTGTGCTGAAGAAGTCCGTCACCTTCTTGTAGAAGGCGCCCGCTGCCACATAGGACGACTTGGCGTAGTAGTACTCGGCAGACAGGTCGAAGTTCTTGGACTTCAGCGGCTTCAGCGCTGGATCGCCGGTCGAACCGCTACCGTGAATGTTGTAGCGTCCCGAGTTGGGGTTCAGACTGACTCCGCCCAGCATGTCCCCAAAATTGGGGCGACCGATATTGACACCGTAGCTGGCACGCACCTTGATGTCGGACGTCACGTCCATATCCCAGTCGATGCTCGGCAGGAAGTAGTTGTAGCTACCCGTCTTGGTACCGAAGGTGCTGCTACCGCCGGTCAGAGACACCTCGTTTTCCGCGTACCAATCGGTGCCGGAGTAGGCGGTGACTTGTGAGGACGATTCGATACTGGTGCGCTCATAGCGCATGCCAACCGACACATTCATCGGCATCGCTGTGTCGAAGGCGTGGTCCCACTGGCCGTAAAGCGAGGTGGACTTCTCGGTGGTACGCCAATCGCTGCCGCTTGTGTAGTCCGGCAGTGGCGAGAAATACGCTTCCGCCTCTGCCTTGCTCAGCGGGTTGCCGGCGCCGAGCGACGTCGGACGATACGACTGGGCGTTTTTGACGGCCTGGGCACGCAGCGCGTCGAAGTCCGGCACGAAGAACGTCTGGAACTGGCGCGAGTCGCCGCTGCCAGGGATCCGGCTGAAGAAGCTGGGCAGGCTGTACTGCGACACGTTCACGTTCTTGAACGAGCCTTGAGGACCGATGCCACCCCAGTCGCCATGGAAGTTGTTGACGCTGGCCGTTCGGTTGTTCAGCTTGGTGAAGCCCAGACCTGCCAGCAGCTTGTCATCACCGCTCAGGCGGTAGGTGCCGTGCAACTGCACCTGATCGACCTTCTGGTCGGACAAGTCGTTCTGGAACTGAGAACCCGTGACCGTGGTCTTGTTGGCGTCATACGCCAGACCCGGCGAGCTCATGACCGGGAACTTCTGGTCGTAATACATCGTCGTGTTGCCCTGGTTGAACAGTGCCAGGTCAATGACGGAATTGCTGCCATAGGGGCTGTCGGGGCTGGTCTTGGACTTCGACGAGTGAGCATCGAACTCAATGTTCAGTGCCTCACTGACTTTCCATGCCGCGTTCAAGCCGGTGGAGTTCAGCTTGGTCTTGGTCGCGAACTGCGCGGCGTACATCGCATAGTCGTGCGTACCGTCCCAGGTGGCGGTCTGGATGATCGGGTCGGAGACATCACCCGCCTTGGCGAACGTCGTCGGGGGCGCGCCGTTCAGCGGGCCCGAGAATGACGGGCCAAACCAGGCGGAGTTCTCGATGGCTCGCGACTTGACGGTGTTGACGGCGAGCGTGTGGTCAAGCGTGAACCTCAAGTCCTTCGATGGGGCGAACTGCAGGACAGCCTGACCGTTCAGGCGCTCGCGCTCCAGGTCAGTCACTCGATAACGCACGTCATTCGTGTGCGTGACGAAGCCGCTGCTGGGGAAATTTTTCAGGTTGCTGGCCGGAACACCGTCATACGCAGTACCTGCAGCACCGCTCGTGATGGGCTGTGTTTGCCAGCCGTTGCCGGTGAACGCGTTGTTGGAGCCCGAGTTGCGCTTGGAGTAGCTGCCATTGATCGCGATGCCGATTGTGCGGTCAGCGAAGTTTTCGCTGTAAATGCCTGAGACTTCTGGCGTGACCTTGGAGCCTGCGATCTCGCTCGGCAGGCGGCCGATCGAATCGTCATAGTTGGCCTTGATGCCGATGCCGGCGATCCGCTCACGGACGTCCAGCGGGCGGGCTGTCTTGACGTTGATCGTGGCGCCGATGCCGCCCGTCGGCGACGAGGCGCGCGCTGTCTTGTATACCTCCAGCGCGGAGACCGAGTCGGAGGACAGATTCGCAAAGTCGAAGGCGCGTGAACCGCCGGAAGAAGACGTCGGCATCTGTCGACCGTTCAACAGCACCATGTTGAAGTCGGGGCCGACACCGCGCACCGTCACCTTGGAGCCTTCGCCGCTGGAATTTCGGTCGATGGACACGCCGGCGATGCGCTGCATCGATTCAGCCAAGTTGGTGTCGGGGAACTTGCCGATGTCTTCGGCAACGATCCCGTCCACCAGGCCGCGCGCCTCGCGCTTGAGGGTGACAGCGCTGTCAAGGGACTTGCGAATGCCCGTGACGACGACGGTCTCGAGCGACTGCGGCGAAGCGGCCGGCTCGGCGCTGTTCTGCGCCTGAACGGCGCCAGCACCGGTCAACAGCGCGATCGACGAGGCCCACGCCACCGGCTTGACTTGCCGTGCGAACTGGGGCTCACGCCGCGACTTGGAAATCTGAGGGTGTTTCATTTGTCTCCTTACTTGCTTGGCCGGCTCTAGCGCCGATTGATGACGACTTTTTGGCCCGCTGATATCAGCGCCTGGTAGCGTTACCAGCACCCCTCAAAAAAAGAGATGCCCCTTGCAGGCGCCCACGTACTGTACGTTTTGGCCTCCCCTTGACTGCTGGGGTTTACGCGAGTTGATCGCGCCGTGTACGCAATCAGCAACACCTGCAAAAACGGCCCTTTCCGGGGTGTCCGGGCCCCGCATCGCGCGCTGGTGCGCAACCATTCTGGGCAGGCCTTGGTAGCGATCTCAGCTCTCGGGCCTGAGACCGCGTCGATCCGCGGATCAATTCAAATAGACAACGCTGTCAACGTTATCCGAACTTGGCAACAGATTCAATTCCGATCGCAGTCTGGTTTACCCGAAATGGGGACGAAGCGCCCCATGATGAAGGCCTCGGGCACCAGGGAGGTGCCCCTTGTTTCAGCTTCGCCACAGTGCCGCTGCCAAGTTGCCCAAAAGCGACGAGGCGCTGTCAGCCCAGGTCCAACCGGTAGCCGACGCCATAGACCGAGGCGATGCACTCCTGCGCCGGCTCCAGCGCCGCGAGCTTGCGGCGGATGTTCTTGATGTGACTGTCGACAACGCGGTCGGACACGTCGCGGAAGTCCTCGTGGATGAGGTCCAGCAGCTGGGCCCGCTCGAAGACGCGGCCGGGATGTTGCAGCAGTTGGCGCAGCAGGCGGAACTCCACCGGCGTCAGCGCCAGCGCCTGCTCGCGCCAGACGATGCGCTGCCCCGCCTCGTCCACCGCGAAGCCCCCGGCCGCCGGCACCAGGGTGGCCGGCGCCAACCGCCCCTGGGCGCGGCGCAGCAAGGCCTTCACGCGGGCCACCAGCTCCCGCGGACTGAAGGGTTTGCAGACATAGTCGTCGGCCCCCAGCTCCAGGCCCAGCAGCCGGTCCAGCTCCTCGACACGGGCGCTGTTGATGAGGATGGGCACATCGCTGAAGGCGCGCACGGCCCGGCAGACCTCCAGGCCGTCCAGGCCGGGCAGCATGACGTCCAGCAGCACTGCTGCCGGCATGGGCCCTGTCTTCAGCCTCTGCAGCGCTTCACGACCATCGGCCAGCCATTCGCTGCGATAGCCAGCGGCCCGCAGGTAGTCGCGCACCAGCGCAGCGAGCTTGGGCTCGTCTTCGACGATCAAGATCAGATCGCTCATGCCTGGCTCCCTTCGGGTTTCAGTGGCAGGGTCAGCACCATGGCCAGGCCGCCCAGCGAAGAAGCTTCGGCGTGCAGCCTGCCGCCATGGGCCAGCGCGATGGCGCGGGCGATGGCCAGGCCCAGGCCCGAGCCGCCGAAGGCACGGCTGCGCGAGGGGTCGACGCGGTAGAGGGGGTCGAAGAGGCGGTCCAGCTCGGCCTCGGGCACGCCGGGCGGCGTGTCCTCAAGCCGGATCTCGATGGCTCCGGCCAGGGAGCGGGCCGACAGCTGCAGCAGACCCGGTACCTCCGTGTAGCGCAGGCTGTTCTCCAGCAGATTGGCCAACAGCTGGGAGACGCGCACGGCGTCCCAGTGCGCGGCGGGCAGCACCTGGGGCAGCGGCGCCTCGATGACCAGGCCACGCGCCTTGGCCCGCGGCGCGACGCGCTCGATGGCCGCCTGCAGCAGTGCGATCGGCGCCACTTGCTCGAACTCGCAAGGCAGGGAACGCAGCTCCGACGTGGCCAGCAGATGGAAATCATCGACGAGGCGCGACAGCCGCTTGATCTCCTCCTGCAGCGACCCCAGGGCGGCGGCATCCATGGCGCGGATGCCGTCCACCAGCGCCTCAACCTCGCCGCGCAGCACGGCCAGTGGCGTGCGCAGCTCGTGGGAGAGCTCGGCGATCCAGCGCTGGCGGCTGGTCTCCAGGCGCTGCAAGGCCTCGGCCATGCCGTTGATGTCGGCATGCAGGCCGGCGATCTCGCTGGCACCGCCGCCGTCGCGCGGCGCCGGCAGACGCACGCCGAATTCGCCGGCAGCAATGCGCCGCGCCGCCACCTGCGCTTCGGCCAGCGGCCGCGCCCAGCGTACGGCCAGCAGCCGCGCCAGCACCAGGGCGATCAGCAACACCCCGGCAGCCACAAGCCCCAAGCCTGTGTACTGGCGGCGCAAAAAACTCGCGTCCACGCCCTCGGCCGGGCCGGCGCGCTCGGCCAGGCGCAGCACGGCCAGGGTCTGGCCATTGAGCTTGACGGCACGGGTCTGGCCGGGCCGGTCCAGGGTCTCGCGGCGGCCGGCCAGGGGCGTCAGGCCGTCCGGCGCCAGCACGACGATGCGCGGACCGAAATTGGAGGGGTCGCGGCGCGGCGGCGGTGCGTCGCGACGCAGCGGTGGTGGCCGGCCTTCGGGTGCCGCGCGCTCCGGCGGTGGCCTGTCGCCGGGCGGCGGCCTGTCGTCGGGCGGGCCGCCTGGCGGCCCCTCCTCCGGCGAACCGCGTGCCGTCGAAAGCCGCACCGCGTCCAGCCATTCCCGCAGCACCGGCCGCAGGTCCTGGGGCAGGCCGCCGCGGCGGGCGACGTCGCGCTCGGCGGCCTCCATCAGCCGCGTCAGATGCTCGCCGTCCTGGGCCTGCAGATAGTCGGAAAAACCGGCTCGAAGATTCCAGACCACGAGGCCAGCCACCGCGACGACGGCCGCCAGCGCGATAGCGATGAAAAGCAGCGACAGCTGATGGACGAGACGCATGCGCGCATCTTGCCGGGCAACTGTGGAGGCGACCTCCACAGTTTCTCCATGCTGGCCCCACGCTCGACCGGGAAGCTGGCGGCATTCCCAACCCAGGAGACCGCCATGCCAGTTCGCCACCCCCTGCTGCCCGCCGCACTGCTGACCGCCCTGCTCGCCGGCTGCGGTGGCGGCACCGCCAGCACTACGGTGGCCGCCGACGATGCCAGCGCCGCTGCCACCGCCCTGCGCCCGCCGCGTCCGCCGCTTCCCGCTCCTGCCCCTGCGCTCGCCCCCGTGCCGACCCTGGCCCAGGTCGGCGACCGGCTGTTCGAGGAGACCGGCCTGTCGGCCAGCGGCAAGCTGGCCTGCGCCAGCTGCCACGTCGAGACGCGTGGCCACGCCGACGCCGCCGGCACTTTCCTGCCTCTGGGCGGCGCCGACGGCACGCATCAGGGCCTGCGCAGCTCGCCCAGCGTCCGCTATCTGGACCACGCCGGGGCTTTCAGCTTCGACGCCCAGGGCCGGCCGCACGGCGGCCTGTTCTGGGACGGCCGCGCCAACAACCGCGTCGAGCAGGCACGCGGGCCGCTGTTCAATCCCGACGAAATGGCGAATGCCGATGTCGGCGCCCTGGCGGCCAGGCTGCGCGCCCTGCCCTATGCGGCCGACCTGCGCGCCGCCGCCAACCTGCCGGCTGCCGCCACCGACGACCAGCTCGTCGACGCCGCCGTGACGGCCATCGCCCGCTACCAGGCCGACGACGCCAAGTTCCATCCCTTCACGAGCAAGTTCGACGCCGTGCAGGACGGCCGCGCCACGTTCACCGCCCAGGAACAGCGCGGCCTCAACATCTTCAACGACCCGCAGCGCGGCAACTGCGCCAGCTGCCACGACAGCCGCCCTACACCAGGTCCAGCCGGCCTGAACCGTGCCCTCTTCACCAACTTCAGCTATCACGCCCTCGGCGTGCCGCGCAACCAGAGCAAGGCCACGGCCGACCCGACTTTCTTCGACCTCGGCCTGTGCGGCCCGCAGCGCAGCGACCTGGCCGGCCGGCGCGACCTCTGCGGCATGTTCCGCACGCCGACTCTGCGCAATGTCGCCCTGACGGGACCGTACTTCCACAACGCCCGCTTCGCGACGCTCGAAGACGTGGTCGCCTTCTACGCCACCCGCGACATCGATCCGGCCCGCTGGTATCCCACCGTCAACGGTCAGGTGCAGGTCTACAACGACCTGCCGGCCGTCTACCGCGCCAATGTGCAGCAGGGCGCGCCATTCCGCCGCGTCGGCCAGCCGCCGGCCCTGAACGCTCAGGACGTGGCCGACGTCGTCGCTTTCCTGCGCACGCTCAGCGACGGCTTCACGCCAGCCCCAGCGGGCCAGTGAGGGGTTGGTTTCGGAGAAGAAACTGCTAGAGTTATGGAGAAGTAACTTGGTTACTTCTCCCATAGCAATTCCTTCCTCGGACGACCCGCCATGCCTCCACGAGCCGCCCCTGCCCGCGCCGACGCAGACAAGAACGAACCCCTGGTGGCCGACATCCGGCTGCTCGGCCGCATCCTCGGCGACGTCATCCGCGAACAGGAAGGCCGCGAGGCCTACGAACTGGTCGAACGCATCCGCCAGCTGGCCGTGGCCTACCGTCACAAGCACGACAAGGAAGCCGGCAAGCGCTTCGACAAGCTGCTGAAGAGCCTATCGGGGGAGCAGGCGGTCAGCGTCATCCGCGCTTTCAGCTATTTCTCCCACCTGGCCAATATCGCCGAGGACCGCCACCACATCCGCCGCCGCGATGTGCACGAGCGCGCCGGCAGCCTGCAGCCCGGCTCGCTGGCCTATTGCCTGGAGCATCTGCACGAGGCCGGCATCCGCCCGACCGAGATCGCCGAGGTGCTGAAGCGCGGCTTCATCTCGCCGGTGCTGACGGCCCACCCGACCGAGGTGCAGCGCAAGAGCATCCTGGACGCTGAGCGCGCCGTCGCCGGCCTGCTGGAGGCGCGCGACCGCGCCGGCACCGAACGCGAGTTGCGAGAGGCCGAGGGCCTGCTGCGCGCTCGCATCACCCAGCTCTGGCAGACGCGCATGCTGCGCTACTCCAAGCTGACGGTGGCCGACGAGATTGAGAACGCGCTGTCCTACTACCAGTCGACCTTTTTGCGCCAGATCCCCAAGCTCTATGCCGAGCTCGAGGAGCATCTGCCCGGCGAGCGGCTGCCCAGCTTCCTGCGCATGGGCCACTGGATAGGCGGCGACCGCGACGGCAACCCCAATGTCGGCGCCGCGACCCTCAAGCGCGCCATGCAGCGCCAAGGCGAGGTCGCGCTGCGCCACTACCTGACCGAGCTGCACGAGCTGGGCGCCGAACTGTCCATCTCGCTGCGCCTGACCGGCGTGTCGCCCGCCATGCAGGCCCTGGCCGAGCGCAGCCCCGACCAGAACGCCCACCGCATGGACGAGCCCTACCGCCGTGCGCTGACCGGCATGTATGCCCGCCTGGCCGCCACCCTGCACACGCTGACCGGCACCGAGGCCCTGCGCCACGCCGTCGCGCCGCAGGACCCCTACCGTTCGCCGGAGGAACTGCTGGCCGACCTGCGAACCATCGAGGCCTCGCTGAAGACCCACCATGCCGAGGCCTTGATCGCGCCGCGTCTGGCGCCGCTGATCCGCGCCGTGCAGGTGTTCGGCTTCCACCTCGCCACGCTGGACCTGCGCCAGAGCAGCGACCAGCACGAGCTGGTGCTGGCCGAGTTGCTGGCCGTGGCCCGTATCGAGGGCGACTATTCGGCCCTGGACGAAGCTGACAAGCGCGCCCTGCTGCTCAAGCTGCTGAACGACGCTCGCCCGCTGCGCGTCATCGGCGCCAGCTACACCGACAAGGCCCAATTCGAACTCGCCACCTTCGAGGCCGCCCGCGAGGCCCTGGCCCGCTTCGGCCGCGAGGCCCTGCGCCACTACATCATTTCCCACACCGAGTCAGTGTCCGACCTGCTGGAAGTGGCCCTGCTGCTGAAGGAGACCGGCCTGTTGCGCGGCACCCTGGACGGCTATGCCACCAGCGACCTCATCGTCGTGCCGCTGTTCGAGACCATCGGCGACCTGCGCGTCGCGCCGGACATCATGCGCGAGTTCTACGCCCTGCCCGGCGTGCGCGGCCTGGTGGACCGCAGCGGCAGCGAGCAGGACATCATGCTGGGCTATTCCGACAGCAACAAGGACGGCGGCATGTTCACCTCGTCTTGGGAGCTCTACCGCGCCGAGATCGCGCTGGTGGAACTCTTCGACGAGTTGAAGCGCGTCGGCCCCATCACGCTGCGCCTCTTCCACGGCCGCGGCGGCACCGTCGGCCGCGGCGGTGGCCCGAGCTACCAGGCCATCCTGGCCCAGCCCCCGGGCACGGTGAACGGCCAGATCCGCCTGACCGAACAGGGCGAAGTCATCGCCTCCAAATACGCCCACCCGGAGATCGGCCGGCGCAACCTGGAGACCCTGGTGGCCGCGACGCTGGAGGCCACGCTGCTGCACCCGACGCAGAGCGCGCCCAAGGCCTTCCTGCAGGCCGCACAGGCCCTGTCCGACGCCAGCTTCGCGGCCTATCGCCGCCTGGTCTACGACACGCCGGGCTTCGCCGACTACTTCTTCGCCAGCACGCCCATCCGCGAGATCGCCGAGCTCAACATCGGCTCGCGCCCAGCCTCGCGCAAGGCCACCCGCGCCATCGAGGACCTGCGCGCCATCCCCTGGGGCTTCTCCTGGGGCCAGGCCCGCGTCGCCCTGCCAGGCTGGTGCGGCTTCGGCTCGGGTGTGGATGCCTTCCTCGGCGAGGAGCCGAGCGCACGCGCCAAGAACCTGGCCTTGCTGAAGCGCATGCTCAAGGGCTGGCCCTTCTTCCGCGCCCTGCTGTCCAACCTCGACATGGTGCTGGCCAAGGCCGACCTGGCCCTGGCCGAGCGCTATGTCGAGCTGGTCGAGGACAAGAAGCTCGGCAAGCGCATCTTCGCGGCCATCCGCGAGGAGTTTGAGCGCACCCAGGCCGCGCTCAGCCTCATCACCGGCGACGACAAACGCCTGGCGGCCAACCCGTCGCTGGCGCGATCCATCGAGCACCGCTTTCCCTATATCGACCCGCTCAACCACCTGCAGGTCGAGCTGATGCGCCGCTACCGCCGCACCCAGGCCGACGACCCCGCCATGGAGCGCGTGCAGCGCGGCATCCACCTTTCCATCAACGGCATCGCGGCGGGCCTGCGCAATACCGGTTGAGGCGCACGGCCTAACGCCGTGGGCCGGGTTTGTCCCCGAGCAGTTGGCTGGGGCTGGCCCCGCGGCGGGCGGACATAGCCTGCCGCCCCCCCGTTCAAGTGGTGACTGTGAATCTTCCCGCCCCGGGGAAGGTCGTCCACCCGAGGATCTCGTCCGCGACGGCGGCAGCGCGGCCTGAAACGATTGAAACCAACCCGCGGCGCGCTGCAATCGGCTTGAAACGCGGGCCCACCAGGATGGCCGGCATCCCTACGGAGATTTCCATGTCCGACACCTGCACCCCGGTCGTCTGCCTGCATTCCAGCGCCGCCAGCGGCCGCCAGTGGCGCCGTCTCGTGGCCGACGGGGGTGACGCTTTCCATTGGCACACACCCGATCTCTACGGCCACGGCGGCCGGCCCGACTGGCTGGAGCTGATGCCCAGCCAGCTGTCCGTCGAAGCCAACGGCGTGCTGGCCGACCTGCCCTTCGCAGCAGACCAAGGCTTTCACCTCGTCGGCCACAGCTATGGCGGCGCCGTGGCCCTGCAGATAGCCTTGCACCAGCCCCGGCGCGTGTTGTCGCTGACCCTGTACGAGCCCGTCGCCTTCGGCGTGCTGCCGGCCCTGGGCCCGGACGAACCCGAGTGGAAGGAGATCCGCGAAGTCGCCGCCATGCTGGGCGCCGCCCTGGACCGCGGCAACGACTTCAGCGCCGCCCGCGGCTTCTGCGCCTACTGGCAGGGCCGCGACGTCTGGCGCGAGATGGACTTCGCCCAGCATATGCGCCTGTCCGAAGCCATGCCCACGGTGCGCCGCCATTTCGACGCCCTGTTCGCCGCGCAGTGGAGCGACAGCCTTCTGGACCTGCTGCGCATGCCGGTGCAGCTGATCTGCGGCACGGCCACCCGGGCCAGCGCGCGCCGCGTGGCGCAAAGCCTGTCGGTACGGCTGCCGCTGGTGAAGCTGCAGATGCTGGAAGGTGCGGGCCATATGGCGCCCATCGGCGACGCGGCGCGGGTCAATGCGCTGATCCTCGAAAGCCTGGAAGCGATGCAGCGGGTGCCAGCGGTCTGATTCAGCGCCGAGCCGGGTCGGGGTCGAGGGTGCCGCGGCCGCGGTCGCGTCGCCATTGCGCAGAAAGCGCTGCTTCGTCAGCGCCGGCCGCCCGCATCTCGGCACGCCCCTGGCCCCATTCGCCGAGCTCCGCCGCGCCGCTGATCCATCGGCGCATCTCGGGCTGTGTGCTACAGGGCGACTCCCCTCGCTGGGCAAGCTTTTGCAACGCCGGATTGTTCCAGGCAGCAAAGGCCTCGTATTCGCGCGCCCGCGGCTCCCAGCGCGCCCTGAGCTCGGGATGCGCGGGCAGCACCAGCCGCCTCACCATTCCCAGGGCCATGGCGCGGTCAAGCTGGCTGTCGCCCTCCCACAGGCGATCCAGCACGGTCTCGCAACGCAGCAGGCTGCCCGCCGCTCCTGCCTGGCAGGCCTCAGCCAAAGGCTTGTAGCCCGCGATCTGCCAAGCTGCCGCGGTGCCGGCGATGAACTGCATCTCCGCCTCGTTCATCAGCCCGGGCGTCTCGGTCTGTGGCAGGCTCAGCAGCAAGGCCTTGAACTCGCGCTCGTAGGTGCGCGAATAGTGCCCTTCGGCGGCCATGCGCTCCACGACATAGCTGGCCTGGCTGGAGCGAGCGCCGCCCTTGACATCCTCCAGCAGGATCAGCCAGGCCTGCAGATTCGCCGGCTCCAGCCGCGACCATTGCGAGGCCTCGACATTGCGGCAGCCGCCGCCCTCGCAGGGCCGCTGCAGGGCCAGGGCCGTGACCATGGGGTCGCCCGTCGTGCGGGCCAGGGCCTGCAGCCGCGCACGGGCCGCGGCGGCGTCTTCGTCCAGGCCGCCAAGGAAGTCGGCCACGGCCAGCGAGCGCGGATCGCCGCGCCGCATCAGGGCCTTCACCCAGCGCCCGCGCACCTGCGCCACCGCCTCCTTCATCACTTCGGCACCAGGCGTCTGTCTTGCTTCCTCGATGGCCTCGGTGCGCGCCCTCACGTTCTCGGCCCGCGCGCGATCCAGCGCGGCATCGAACTGGCGCTCATGCTCGGCCGCTCCGAAGCCGCACCAGTCGGCCTTCATGCGCTGGACCAGGGCGTCGCGTTCATCGACGGCAGCGGCCTGGAAGACAGGATGCGGGGAAAGAGCGCCTGCCGAGGCCGGCGTCGCCATGGCAGGCGCTGGCCCGGAGGGCGCCACGCCCGACGATGGCTGCGCCGAGGCGATGGTCACCGGGAGGTCTCCCCGGCTTCCCACGCCGAGCCAAATGGCCCGCAACAGCGCCGCCACCAGGGCAAGAACAACAAGCCGACCTGTCTGTGCAGTCATGCCGGCAGCATAGCCATCGCCGGTCCTGCTGCTGTCAGCGCGGGCCAGAGGCGGGGACGGCCTTCAGCTGGGCCCGCATCATCGCGAGTTCGCCATTGCGAGTCAGGTGCACCACCAGCTGTCCCATCTTGCTGAAGTTGGCGCAGGTTGGCTCTGCCATCCACTGCATGCTCTCCTCACCTATGCCCTTGAGCCTCCGATCCAGGTCTTCGCGTGACAGCGCCTCCGGGCTGTGAGCGATGCCCAGGCGCTCTTCAAGCACGTGCAGGGCGCGAGCATCAATGCCTTCCTTGACCATGCCCGGCATTCTTCGCACCACCTGCTCGCAGAGCTGACGCCGATTGGCATCTTTCAGAGCGTCGACACTACAGGGGCGGGCCACGTTGATCGGCGAACCGTCTCCTAGCGACATCATGTCGGTGCCCAGCGCGCTGGCCAATGCCCAGGATTCACCCGGCGTCGGCTCAGGACCGACGACTTCTGCCATGGTGGCACTGAGGATGCGCGCATTGGCTGACAGGCGCGACCTCTGGGCAACCTGGTAAAGCGCCTGACTGACGCCGGTCTGGTCGTTTCGCGTGATGGCATCGCTCAGCCTCAGCAACCAGGGCCAGGCATCACCCGGGTCAAACGATTCCAGCCTTTCCAGATTGATCCCGGCGCAGGCACTAGGCAACGGCCCAGGCGGTTTGAACTCGGGCATTTCTAAGCCACTGGCCGCTGACGCTGCAAGCTGGGCCTGCTGCTTGGTCAAAAGATAGGCGGACCGGTAGCCTTGATCCTTCCGGCAAGCCTGCAGCGCGATGCGATAGGCATTGACGTCGTCGCTCCCGGCCGCCAACTGGGCAGCGGTCTGGGCATCCCCTCGCAGCGCGGCCGCAGCGACGCGCTGCCTCAGAGACCCCGCATCGAGCCGTTTCAGCATGTCGGAAAGCCCCTGCTCGTTGAGCCGGTTCAGCTCATGCGACCAGACCGGCTCGGACTGCCCCTCGCCAGGCTCGAGTTCGCTGCGCCGGATGCGCCCCACGCCGCAGACGTCGACGAACTCCTTCGCGACTTTGGACTGGAGTGGGCTTGACGCCGCATGGGTGGTGAGGCCTGCGCTGGCGGCCTCTGGCTGGCGTGCAAGCGCTGGCAAAGCAGCCACGTGGGCCACGGCGGCCGACGAAGGAAGTTCCGGAGCGGCCACGGCGCTCTGCCCCGGCTGCCGTGCTTGCCAAACCAGCAGGCCCGCCGCCCCTCCCATCAGCAGCAGGCCCAGCGGCCACCAGCGCAGCCCGCGGCGCTTCAACCCTTCTGTCCCGCCAGCGCCTCCCGCACCGCGGCCACCTGCCGCCGCGACACCGCCAGCCATTCGTCGACATGGACGATGCGCACGGCCCAGCTGTCGGCGGCCTCGGCGGCGTCGCCGCCGTCCAGCTCGCCGAACGCCGTCGGCGTGTGGCGCTCCAGCTCACGCACGGCCCAGCGCGCCACCAGGGCGTTGCGGTGCACGCGCAGGAAACGCTCGCCGAAGCGCTGCTCCAGCTCGGACAGCGCGCCGTCCATCACATGACTCTCGCTGGCGGTGCGAAGGGTCACGTATTTCAGCTCAGCCTTGAAATACAACACCTCGGAGATCGGCACGCGCAGCAGGCGACCGCGGTCGGTCAGCGTGACGAAATCGGTCGAGTCGGGCGCGGAGGGCAGTTCTGCGGGCTGCTGGGACTGGGCGGCCGAGCGCTCGGACAGGCGCTGGGCGGCGCGGGCCAGGGCGGCCTGCAGGCGCTCGCGACGCACAGGCTTGGTCAGGTAGTCGAGCGCGTCCAGCTCAAAGGCGCGCAGCGCGTGCATGGCATGGGCCGTCACGAAGATGATCAGCGGCGCCGGCAGGCCGGGTTGGCTGGCTTGGCGCTGGGCCAGGCCGTCGGCGAATTGCAGGCCGTCGGCGCCGGGCATCTGCACGTCCAGCAGCACGATGTCACAGCCATGGTCGCGCAGCCAGGCGGCCGCCTGCGAACCCGTGGCCGCCTCGGCGACGACCTCGCAGCGCGGTTCCTGGATGGCGTCGACCAGGCCGCGCAGGCGCAACCGGGCCAGGGGTTCGTCGTCGACGAGGAGGACGCGCAAGGCTGTTGTCATAACGGCACCAGGATACGCAAGGAAAAGCTTTGCTCGGCGGAGTCGATCTCGAACCGGGCGGCGACATCGTGCATCAGCTTCAGGCGCTGGCGCACATTGCGCAAGGCCAGGCCATGGCCGGCGGTGCGCGCCGGCGCGCCCACCGTGTTGACGATGCGGATCTCGACCTCGGCACCACGCCGCACCGTGCGGACCTCCAGCTCGCCGCCCTCGTCATTGGGCTCGACACCATGGCGCACGGCGTTTTCCACCAGGGGTTGCAGCAGCAGCGGCGGCACCTTGGCGGTGTCGGCCTCGGGGTCCAGATTCCAGACGATGCGCAGCCGCTTGCCGAAACGGATCTGCTCGATGGCGAGGTAGCGGCGCGCCAGCTCGACCTCCTCGGCCAGCGTGACGGAGGCGCTGGCATCGGCCAGGGCGACGCGGAAGAGCTCGGCCAGATCCTCCAGCACGCTCTCGGCGCGCGCCGGGTCCACCTGCACCAGCGCGATGGCGCTGTTCAAGGTGTTGAACAGGAAGTGGGGGCGGATGCGCGACTGCAGCTCGACGAGCTGGGCCAAGGCATCGGCCGGGCGCTGGGTGTGCTCGCGCAGCTTGAGCCAGGCCAGCAGCAGGGCCGCGCCGCTGGCGCCGCAGGCGGCGATGCTGGCGATGCGCCAGGTGCCTGCCGGGTCCTCGCTCGTCAGGCTCAGCAGGCCAAAGCCCATCAGGGCGCCGACGGCACCCAGCCCCATCAGCGCCCCCCACTGCAGAGGCTCGGGCAGGCGCGGCCACAGCCGCTTGGCGGCGCAGACGATGAGCAGCCAGGACAGGACGGCCACCATGGTGACGACGGTGCCGTTGGCCGTCAGCGTCAGCCACTGGGTGGCGTCGCGGGCGACGACGGCCGCGCCCAGAGCCAGCAGCAGCTGCACGCCGAGCACGGCGCGCAGCACCAGGCCGACATGGCAGACATCGAAGGCCCGCGTCGGGTCCAGCAGCGGCGCCTTGCTGAGCTCGGGCAGTTCGGGCAGCTCGGTGGCCGCGAAACCCAGCCATTGGCTGAGCTGCATGGACTCGTGCCAGACGCTGTGATGCGCAGGGGCACGGCGCTTGAAGAAGGGCATGGCGTTGGCTCGAGAAGGCTTTGATTTGTTGGCGTTCGATAATCCCGGGCTGCGCGTGCATTTTGCGCGCTGATTTCCATCGCCCGCCCCATGTCAGACAACCAACTCGCGAATAAGTCCCAAGCCTGGTCCGCCCTGTTCTCCGAGCCGATGAGCGATCTCGTCAAGCGCTACACGGCCAGCGTCGGCTTCGACCAGCGCCTGTGGCGGGCCGACATCAGCGGCAGCCTGGCCCATGCCGAGATGCTCGCGGCCCAGGGCATCCTCAGCGCCGAGGACCATGCCGCCATCCAGCGCGGCCTGGGCGAGATCGCCGCCGAGATCGAGGCCGGCCAGTTCGAGTGGAAGCTGGACCTGGAGGACGTGCACCTCAACATCGAGGCCCGCCTGACCGAGCGCGTCGGCATCGCCGGCAAGCGCCTGCACACCGGCCGCAGCCGCAACGACCAGGTCGCCACCGACGTGCGCCTGTGGCTGCGCGGCGAGATCGACGAGATCTCCGGCCTGCTCAAGGCCCTGCAGAGCGTGATGGTCGAGAAGGCCGCCGAGCATGCCGACGTCATCCTGCCGGGCTTCACCCATCTGCAGGTGGCCCAGCCGGTGAGCTTCGGCCATCACCTGCTGGCCTATGTGGAGATGTTCGCCAGGGATTCGGAGCGCCTCGCGGATGCGCGCCAGCGTGTGAATCGCCTGCCGCTGGGTGCCGCAGCACTGGCCGGCACCAGCTACCCGCTGGACCGCGAGCGCGTGGCCAGGACGCTGGGCATGGAAGCCGTCTGCCAGAACAGCCTGGACGCCGTCAGCGACCGCGACTTCGCCATCGAGTTCTCGGCGGCGGCGTCCCTCGTCATGCTGCACATCTCGCGCCTGTCCGAGGAGCTGATCCTGTGGATGAGCCAGAACTTCGGCTTCATAGCCCTGCCCGATGCTTTCTGCACCGGGTCAAGCATCATGCCGCAGAAGAAGAACCCCGACGTGCCCGAGCTGGCGCGTGGCAAGACGGGCCGCGTCGTCGGCCATCTGGTCGGCCTCGTCACGCTGATGAAGGGCCAGCCCCTGGCTTACAACAAGGACAACCAGGAGGACAAGGAACCCTTGTTCGACACGGTCGACACCTTGAAGGACACGCTGCGCATCTTTGCCGACATGCTGGCCGGCCTCACGCCCAAGCCCGATGCCATGCGCGCCGCGGCGCTGAAGGGGCATGCAACGGCGACCGATCTGGCCGACTACCTCGTCAAGAAGGGCGTGGCCTTCCGCGATGCGCATGAGATCGTGGCCCACGCCGTCAAGACGGCCACAGCCAAGGGTGTGGACCTGGCGGCGCTGTCGCTGGACGAGCTGAAGGCCTTCGACGCGCGCATCGAGGCCGATGTCTTCGACGTGCTGTCGCTGGAAGGCTCGCTGAACGCTCGCAATGTGCTGGGTGGCACGGCGCCTGCACAGGTGCGCGCCCAGGTCGCCCGCCATCGGGCCCGTCTGGCATGAGCACGCTGGCCTGGACCGACAAGCTGGTCCTGAACCAGCCCACGCTGGACGCCACCCACGAGGAGTTCGTCGAGCACTTGAACGCTTTCGGCGCCGCGCTGGACGCCGGCGGCGACGCCCTGCCCGCCTATCACGCGCTGCTGGCCCACACCGAGGCCCATTTCGCGATGGAGGAGGACTGGATGGCACGCTGCGGCTTCGAGGCGCAGAACTGCCATTCGAGCCAGCACGCCATGGTGCTGAACGTGATGCGCGAGGCCCTGCGCTATGCGACCGAGCTGAACGATCGCGAGCCGTTGAACATCCTGCGCACCGAACTGGCGGGCTGGTTCCCCCAGCATGCCGAGATGATGGACGCGGCCCTGGTCTTCACGATGGAACAGCGCGGCTTCGACCCAGCGACGGGCGAATGCCGCGAGACCGCTGAAGCCGGCAGCTCAGGCTGCGGCTCCAGCAGTTGCGGGCACTGAAGGCTACTTCTTCAGGTAGTCGAAGAAAGCCTGCGAGTTGGACTCGCGGCCCAGGAAGTCTTTGACCAGCTCGGGTGCGGGCTTCTGCGCGCCCTGGCCGAGCACCAGGTCGCGGTAGCGCTTGCCGGTCTCGCCGCTCAGCTTGTCGCTTGCGAAGGCCGTGCGCAGATCCATGGCGACCACCAGGCTCCACAGATAGCCGTAGTAGCCCGCACCGTAGCCGCCGGCGATGTGGGCGAAGCCGGCCGGGAACATCGTGCCCTGCACATAGCCCAGCGGCGTGGCGCCCTCCATCCTGGCCCACAGCGCCATGGGCTCGGGCTTGGGACTTTGGTGCAGGGTGATGTCATAGCTGGCGTAGAGGTGCTGGCGCCCGAACTGCATGCCCTTGCCGTAATGCTTGGCGGCCGTGGCCTGGTCCACCATCGCGTCAGGCACCGGCTTGCAGCTCGGGCAGACCTCCTGCATCAGCTTCAGCACCTTCTTGTCGTAGACCCAGTCCTCCAACATCTGCGAGGGCGCCTCGACGAAGTCGTGCATGACGCTGGTGCCGGCCGTCGAGGTGTAGCGCGTCTTGGACAGGTCGACATGCACCGAATGGCCCAACTCGTGCAACAGGGTCTCGACCTCGTCCAGCGTCAGGCCGTTGCGGTCGAAGTTGACCACCAGGGCCGCTGCCGGCGTGCGATGGATGCGCGTGGCGCTGCCGCGTAGCGGCCAGACGGCGGCATGGTTGTACTTGCCGTCGCGCGGATACAGGTCCACATAGAGCTGGGCGATGGGCCTGCCCGTGGCCGCGTCGCTGACGACATAGGTCTGGGCCTCGTCGTGCCACAGCTTGTTGGGGATGCGCGTGTACTTCACGCCCATCGTCGTCTCGATGACGTGCAGCGCGAAGTCCAGGCTGGCCTGGGGCGGGAAGTAGGGGCGGAAGGCGTTTTGGTCGACGCTGTACTTGTCGCGCTTGACGCGCTCGCTGTAGAAGGTGGCGTCCCAGCGCTCGACCTTGGTCTGGTCCAGCGGCGTGCCCAGGTGCTGGGCCTTGGCTGCGCGCAGCTCCTGCAGCTCGGTCTTCTCGCGCTCGTTGACGGCGCCCGTCACCGAGTCGAGGAAACGCGTGGCCGTTGCGCCGTTCTTGGCCATCTGGCGGCGCAGGTTGAAGTCGACGTAGTTGTCGAAGCCGAACAGCTTGGCGTACTCGCCGCGCAGCGTGACGATCTGGGCCAGGATGTCGAGGTTGGCTTGGCCGCCCTCATTGGTCTTGGCCAGCCACATGCGCTGGCGCGCCTCGCCGCTCTCCGCCAGGCGCATGACGGGCACATAGCTGGGGTAGTCAACACCCAGCAGGATGCGCCCCTGCTCGTCGCGCTTGGCACCCTCCCACACGCTGGCGGGCACGCCCTTGAGCTCGGCCTCGGTGAAGGCGATGCGGGTGCCGGCGTCGCGGATGTTCTTGTTGAACTGCTGGTCCAACTCGGTCAGCTTGTCCAGGATCTGCTTGGCGCGCTCGCGCTTGGCCGCAGGCAAGGCCACGCCGCTGTCCTCGAACTGGCCCGAGGCCAGGCGCACCAGTTCGGCGTCGATGCCGTCCTTCTTGGGCGCCTTCTGCAGCGCGTGGTAGATCTTCTCGTTCTGGCCGAAGCTGGAGCCGAAGTCGGCCCAGCGCAGCGAACAGGCCTGGGCGGCGTCGCGCACGGCCTTGTCGGGGTGGACGTTGAGGACGAAGTCGTTCGGGCCCTGGTTGTCTTCCAGGTAGACGGTCAGGTCGTCATAGGCGGCCAGCCAGCCGGCGTCGACCTTGCGCTTCTCCAGCGCCTTGACGCGCTGCCGGGCGCCCTTGAGGCCGCTGTCGCAGCGGGTCTGTACATCGGCCACGGAGCCGAAAGTCGGAAAATTGGGGGCGGGCAGCTTGGGTTGGGCCTGTGCGGCTACTGCGGTCAGCACCAGCGCAGCCAGGGTGATCAGGACGGGTTTCATCGCGTCTCCTTGTGGGAAGGGCGCGATTCTGCGGGCTGGCCACCCCGCCAGCCGTTTGGCACACCCCTACTTCTGGAGCAGGGTTTTTACTTGGCTGAGGGCCGAAGGGTCGTCCAGCGTCGTCAGGTCGCCCGGGTCGCGTCCCTCGGCCACGGCCTGCAGGGCGCGGCGCAACAGCTTGCCGGATCGGGTCTTGGGCAGAAGGGTCACGAAATGCACCCGCGCGGGCCGCGCCACGGCGCCGAGTTGGGTGTCGACATGCTTCATGACCTCGCCTTCCAAGGCCAGGGAGGCCTGGCCGGGGTCGCGTAGCACCGCAAAGGCCATGGCGACCTGGCCCTTGAGCTGGTCGGCCACGCCCACCACGGCGACCTCGGCGATGGCCGCATGGCCCGAGATTGATTCCTCGATTTCGCGCGTGCCCAGCCGGTGGCCGGCCACATTGATGACGTCGTCGGTGCGGCCGAGGATGAAGGTGTAGCCGTCGGCGTCGCGCGTGCCCCAGTCGAAGGTCGAATAGACCTGGCGGCCCGGCACGCTGCCCCAGTAGGTGTTGATGAAGCGCTGGTCGTCGCCCCAGACCGTCTGCAGGGCGCCCGGCGGCAAAGGGTGTTCGATGACGAGGACGCCCTTCTGGTCCGGCCCTTCCAGCGTCGCGCCGGTGGTCTCGTCCAGCAGCTTCACGTCGTAGCCATACATGGGCACGCCGGGCGAGCCGAAGCGGGGCGGCACGGCCTCGACGCCGGGGATGTGATGGGCCACCGTCAGCAGCGGCCAGCCGGTCTCGGTCTGCCAGTAGTTGTCGATGATGGGCACGCCAAGGCCCTCGGCGATCCAGCGCGCCGTTGGCTCATCCAGCGGTTCGCCGGCGAGGAAGAGCGCGCGCAGCGACGACAGGTCGTGGCGCTTCAGCAGGGCCGCGTCATGCTTTTTCAGCACGCGCACGGCGGTAGGCGCACTGAACATCACCGTCACGCGGTACTTCTCCACCAGGCTCCACAGCACGGCGGCGTCAGGCTGCACCGGCGTGCCTTCGTACATCAGCGTGGCCATGCCAGCGATGAGGGGCCCGTAGACGATATAGCTGTGGCCCACGACCCAGCCGATGTCGCTGGTGGAGAAATAGGTCTCGCCGGCCTTGCCACCGAAGATCCAGTCCATGCTGGCCGCCAGGGCCACCGCATAGCCGCCGACGTCGCGCTGCACGCCCTTCGGTTTCCCCGTCGTGCCGCTGGTGTAGAGGGTATAGCTCGGCGTGTTGGACTCCAGCCAGGTACAGGGTACGCGGGCCCCGTCGTGCTGACGGCGCAGTTGGGCGTAGTCCAAGTCGCGGCCGGCCACGCGCTCGAAGGGCAGCAGGCCGCGGTCCACCATCAGCACGGCGGTCGGCTTGTGGGCCGACAGCGTGATGGCCTCGTCCAGCAGTGGCTTGTAGGCGATGCGCTTGCCGGCACGGCTGCCGGCATCGGCGCTGACGATGAGCTTCGGCGTCGCGTCCTCGATGCGGCTGGCCAGGCTCACCGACGCGAAGCCGCCGAACACCACCGAATGGATGGCGCCTATCCGCGCGCAGGCCAGCATCGCGAAGGCGGCCTCCGGGATCATCGGCATATAGATCAGGACGCGGTCGCCCGGCCCCACGCCTTGGGCCGCCAGCATGGCGGCCATGGCCTCCACTTCGGCCTGCAGGGCGGCGAAGCTGTAGACCATTTCCTGGCCCACCTCAGTCGACACCCAGATCAGCGCGCGGTCGCCGGGCCGCGTGGCCGCATGGCGGTCCACCGCGTTGTGACAGAGGTTGGTGGTGCCCCCGACAAACCAGCGCGCGAACGGCGCCTGGCTGGCGTCGCAGATCTGCCGCGGCGGCGTCCGCCAATCGATACGCCGGGCCTGCTCGGCCCAGAAGGCGTCACGCTCGACGAGGGAGCGTCGGTGGAAATCGGCGTAGGTCTGCGAGCTCATGGCGACCAGTGTGTGCCCGAGCCGCTGACATCAGTCTGACCCTCGTCAACGCGTGACAGAATCAAGGGTTTTCACCGAGTTCGCCGTCGACCAAGCCGGGGTTTGCCCTGAAAATAGCGGGCTTTACGTCTGCTTTGATTGACGGTGCCGGGGTGCCCCCCTAACCTCCGCGCCGCTGTCCCGTCTCCGCTATCGCGACCGCTTGCGGTCCGCCCCGGTTTCTTCTGTTTCTCCAATGTCCGCTTCCCACGCGCTGCTGAATCGCATTGCTGCCGCCGGCCTTCTGGTCGTCGGCTGCGTCGCGGCGCATGCGCAAGGTGTGGCCCAGGCCGCGACGGTGACACCGCCGCCGGGCACGATGACGGGCGCCTATGGCCAGAGCCTGCAACAGCAACAAGCCGCTGCCGACAAGGCCGCGGCCCAAACTGCCCCCGCAGCCGCCGCCAAGCCGACACCGACGCAGGACGCCGTCACCCGCTTCCTCAGCGAGCGTGGCCTGCTGAACGCCTCGGAGCCCGGCGCCCCGGCGCGGTTGCTGAACAGCGTGCGCGACACCGCTTCCGACCTCGTGCTGTCGGCGATGAACTTCCTCGGCGTGCGCTACACGCGCGGCGGCAATTCGGTCGAGAACGGCTTCGACTGCAGCGGCTTCACCCGCCACATCTTCGAAATGAGCGTGGGCTTGGTGCTGCCGCGCCGTGCCGACGAGCAGGCCAAGGACAACAGCCTGCTGCCCATCGGCCAGAGCGAGCTCAGGCCCGGCGACCTGGTGTTCTTCAACACCATGAAGCGCACCTTCAGCCACGTGGGCATCTATGTCGGCGAAGGCAAGTTCATCCATGCCCCCCGCACCGGCAGCGCCGTGCGCGTGGAAGACATGCGCGACTCCTACTGGGCCAAGCGCTTCACCGGCGCACGCCGCGCCGACCTGAAGGCCGCAGCAGCCGATGCGGCGCCCGCCGCGCGCTAATTCACGCGTCGCTGCCGCCGTTCTCGCGCCACGATTGCGCGAGCAACTCCCTGACCCAGGCCGGTTTGGCTTTCGCCAGCAGCAACTTCACGCCGCAGCGCCTGGCGCCCCAGAACAGCGGCTCGACCACACCGGCCTCGCGCGCGATCCACGCGTCCCGAGCCGCCTCGTCCTTGATGAAGACGCGCAGCTCGGCGCCGTCCGGCGTCATCGTCGCGAAGATCCTGCCCTTGGGGCCGGGTAAGCGGAAGGACGTCAGCTCATGATGCGGCTTCTCGACCGCACCGGCCAAGGCCAGCGCGAGTTCGCGGGCCCTGGCGGCGTCCATCAGCCGGCCACTCGTTTTGCGACGAGCGTCAGGATCTCGTAGCTCGCGCAGAGCTCGCCACGCTGGTTGGTCACGGCAACGTCCCAGCCGATGACGCCCTGGGCGGGCTGGTCGTCGCGCGGCGGGCGGTCGATCTTGCGCTTGGCGGTGAGACGCGCCTGGATGGTGTCGCCGATGGCCACCGGCGTGACGAAGCGCAGGTTCTCCAGTCCGTAGTTGGCCAGCACCGGACCCGGCGCCGGGCTGACGAAGAGGCCGGCAGCGGCCGACAGCACGAAGTAGCCGTGGGCGATGCGCTGGCCGAAGGGCGATTCCTTGGCCGCCACCTCGTCGAAGTGCATGTAGAAGTAGTCGCCCGACAGGCCGCCGAAGGCGACGATGTCGGCCTCACCCACCGTGCGGCGGTGGGTCAGCAGGCTCATGCCCACCTCGACGTCCTCGAAGTAGCGGCGGAAGGGATGAATCTCGCTCTCGGTGACAATGCCACCGCGCTGGTACTCGCCAGTGACGGCCGAGATCATGGTCGGCGAACCCTGCACGGCGCAGCGCTGCAGATAGTGCTTGACGGCGCGCAGGCCACCCAGCTCCTCGCCACCACCGGCGCGGCCCGGACCACCGTGCTTGAGCTTGGGCAGGGGTGAGCCGTGGCCGGTGTTCTCGAGCGCCGCTTCGCGGTCCAGCACCAGCATGCGGCCATGCCAGGCGGCAAAGGTCGGCACGGCTTGGGCCGCGAGCGCCGGCGTCTTGGTGCAGACGGTGCCGACCAGGCTGCCGCGGCCCAGGGTCGCCAGGTGAAGGGCTTCCTCGAAGTCACCATAGGGCAGCAGCGTCGTCACCGGGCCAAAGGCTTCCAGGTGGTGGGCGTCGCTGGCCGCCGAGTCGCGGGCCAGCAGCAGCGTCGGTGCGAAGAAGGCGCCCTCACCCACGCCATCACCCTTGGGCGCAAAGCCGTCCTTGGCCGACAGCAGCAGCTCGCAGTTCTCGGCCAGCTGGGCGACGCGCTCGGTGACGTCGGCCAGCTGGGCCTTGCTGGCCAGAGCGCCCATGCGCACGCCTTCGACGGCCGGGTCGCCCACCACGGTCTTCGACAGGCGGGCCTTCAGCGCGGTGGCGACGGCGTCGACCAGATTGCGCGGCACCAGGGTGCGGCGGATGGCAGTGCACTTCTGGCCGGCCTTGGCCGTCATCTCGCGGGCCACCTCCTTGATGAAGAGGTCGAATTCCGGGTCGTCCGCCGTGACGTCGGGCGCGAGGATGGCGCAGTTCAGGCTGTCCGCCTCGGCGTTGAAGGGGATGCTCTTCTTCAGCAGATTGGGGTGGGCCTTGAGCATCAGCGCCGTGTCCGCGCTGCCGGTGAAGGTGACCACATCGGCCTCGTCCAGGCGCTCGAACAGATCGCCCGTGCCGCCAATGATGAGTTGCAGCGCGCCGGCCGGCACCAGGCCGGAGTTGACGATGAGGCGCACGCAGGCCTCGGCCACGTAGCTGGTGGCCGTGGCCGGCTTCACCAGGCAGGGCATGCCGGCCAGGAAGCTGGGCGCGAACTTCTCCAACATGCCCCACATCGGGAAGTTGAAAGCGTTGATGTGCAGAGCCACGCCACGCTTTGGCACCATCACATGGCTGCCGATGAAGTGGTTGTTGGAGCCCAAGCGCATGGGCGGGCCTTCGTGCAGCACATTGCTGCTCGGCAGGTCCTTGCCGCCGATGGAAGCGTACGCGAACAGCGTGCCGATGCCGCCCTCGATGTCGATCCACGAGTCGGCCCGCGTCGCTCCGGTGTGGGCGCTGATGGCGTAGAGCTCTTCCTTGCGTTCCATCAGATAGCCGGCCAGGGCCTTCAGCACGCGCGCGCGGTCCTGGAAGTGCGAACGCAGCAGATTCGGCAGGACCGTGCCACGCGCGTAGGCCATGGCCTCGGCGAAGTCCAGGTCTTCCTCGTGGGTGTGGGCGACGACGCGGCCATTGATGGCGCTCGCCAGCGGCTTGGCCGCGCGCTCGCCGACCCAGCGGCCGGCGATGTAACTTTGGAGCGTGCTCACTTCAAAAGCTTCCAGGTTCCGTTTTCGATCTGCACCATGACGCGGGCGCGCTGGTCCAGGCCCAGGTGGTCGCCGGCCGACATGTTGTAGACGCCATGGGCGCCGGCCAGGTTCTTCACGTTCTCCAGCGCATCGCGCAGGGCGGCGCGGAAGGCGGGGGTGCCGGGCTGGGCCTTCTTCAGAGCCTCGGGCGCGGCGGCGGCCAGCAGCAGGCCAGCGTCCCAGGCATGGCCGCCGAAGGTCGAGACAGAGCCCTTGCCATGGGCACCCTCGTACTTGGCGATGTAGTCCAGCGCGCTCTTTTTCACCGGATGGTCGGCGGGCAATTGGGCAGCGACCAACACCGGACCCGCCGGCAGCAGCGTGGCTTCGACATCCTTGCCGCCGATGCGCAGGAAGTCGTTGTTGGCGATGCCGTGGGTCTGATAGATCTTGCCGGCATAGCCGCGCTCCTTGAGCGCCTTCTGCGGCAGCGCTGCGGGCGTGCCCGAGCCGGCGATCAGGATGGCGTCGGGCCTGGCCGCCACGAGCTTGAGTACCTGGCCGGTGACGGACGTGTCCGTGCGGTTGTAGCGTTCGCTGGCGACGATGTTGAGCTTCTTGGCCGCGGCGATCTTGCTGAACTCGCCCCACCAGCCTTCACCATAGGCGTCGGCAAAGCCGATGAAGCCGGCCGTCTTGATGCCGTTGTCAACCATATGAGTCACGATGGCCAGGGCCATCATGATGTCGTTCTGCGGCGTCTTGAACACCCAGCGCTTCTTGGCGTCGATGGGCTCGACGATGCGGGCCGAGGCAGCCATGGAGATCATGGGCGTCTGCGCTTCCGACACCGCATCGATCATGGCCAGGGAGTTCGGCGTCACCGTCGAGCCGATGACGATGTCGACCTTGTTCTCCGTGATGAGCTTGCGCGCGTTGGCCACGGCCGTCGTCGTGTCGGAGGCGTCGTCCAGGATGATGTAGTTGACCTTCTGGCCGCCCAGGGCCTGGGGCATCAATGCGAAGGTGTTCTTTTCCGGAATCCCGAGGGAAGCGGCCGGGCCGGTGGCCGACAGCGTGACGCCGACATTGATGTCAGCCTGCGCCGCCAGGCTGAGCGTTGCAGCCAGGGCCAGGGCGAGTTGCTTGAATGGCTTCATGGGTCGTCTCCTCGGGTTATTGAATGACGGCGGCCTGGCGCAGTTGCACAGCGCCGAGACCGCCAAAAAACAGATCGCTGACCAGGGCCGCAAGCGCCTCGTGCGACAACTCGCCGTCGGGACGCAGCCAGGTGAAGGTCCAGTTGATCATGCCAAAAAGCAGCATGGTCAAGGGCTTGTGCAGCTTGGCCTCACGCAATTCGGGCCGCACCAGGCAAAGGGCCGTCGCGAATTCGCCGACGACGAGGCGCTCCACGTCCAGCAGTCGCTCGCGCTCGGCATCGGCCAGGAACTTGATCTCGCTGGTCAGCACGCGGTGCTGGGCCTGAGCGTCGGCATAGGAGCGCGTGAAGCGCTCGATCAGCGTGCGCAACTGGGCGTCGGGCGCCAGTTGCTGGGCCTTGACCTCTTCCACCAGGGCCAGCAGGGCATGCACATGGCTGTCGCAGATCTGGGCCAGCAACTCCTGCTTGTCCTGGAAGTAGTGGTAGAGCGTGGGCTTGGCTACGCCGCAGGCCTCGGCAACCTGGTTCATGGACGTGGCGCTGAAGCCCTGCTCGGCGAACAGACGGGCAGCGGCGGCGAGGATGTCCTCGCGTTGGGCTTCGAAGCCGGGGGCGCGCTTGCGGGCCATCAGCGCTCGTCGAAGGAGATGACGACCCGTTCCGTCAAGGGATGGGCCTGGCAACTCAGGATGAAGCCGGCGGCGACCTCGGCCTTGTCGAGCGCGAAGTTCTTGTCCATGCGCACCTCGCCCTCGACCAGCTTGCAGCGGCAGGTGGAGCAGACGCCGCTCTTGCAGGAGAACGGCACGTCCATGCCCTCGCGGGCCGCCGCGTCGAGCAGGCTGGGGTCGCTGGAATGGAACTCGATCTCGCGCGACAGGCCGTCGCGGATGACGGTGACGCGGGCTTCGGGCGCATCGCCCGGCTTGACCTCGTGGGGTGCGGGCTTGCCGGACAGCGTCTCGGGTGTGCCAAAGCGCTCGATGTGGATGCGCTCGGCCGGCACGCCCGAACCGAGCAAGGCCGCCTCGGCCTGGTCGTTCATCTCGAAGGGCCCGCAGACAAAGACCTCGTCGATGCTGGCCGCCGGCACCGGGCCGGACAGGAAGACGCTGAGCTTGCCGGCATCCAGGCGGCCACCGTAGAGGGGCGCATCGACGGCCTCGCGGCTGAAGATGAGGTGCAGGGACAGCCGTGTCATGAAACGGTTCTTCAGGTCTTCGAGCTCTTCCTTGAACATCGTCGACGCGGTGCGGCGGTTGGCGTAGATCAGCGTCGCGCGCGACTGCGGCTCGCGCTCGAGCAGAGCCGTCAACAAGGCCAGGATGGGCGTGATGCCCGAGCCGCCTGCGATGAAGAGCACATGGCGTGCTTCACCAGACGCGGGCAGCACGAAGCGGCCTTGAGGCGGATAGGACTCGATGACGTCGCCGGCCTTGAGCTGATCATGCACCCAGCTGGAGAAGGCGCCGCCGTCGACGCGGCGGATGCCCACCTGCAGGCGGCGGTCGGAGCAGATGGAATAGCTGCGGCGCAGCTCCTGGCCGCCGACGCTGGCGCGCAGCGTCAGGTACTGGCCGGGCTCGAAACCGAAGCCATCGGCGGGCGCCTCGAAGCCGACGACCACCGCGTCGTCAGTGTCGCGCTCGACGGAGGTCACGCGCAGGGGGTGGAAGTGGAGAGCCATCGCTGCTTCTAGATCGGCTTGAAATATTCGAAGGGTTCGCCGCATTCGATGCAGCGCCAAGTGGACTTGCAGGCCGTGGAGCCGAAGCGCGACAACTGCTCGGTCCGGCCGCCGTCGCAGCGCGGACAGCGCAGCTTCGGGACCACGCGGATCGCCTGCTCCGCGCTGCACTGCGGCGGCACGATGCCGTACTGCTGCAGCTTCGCGCGGCCTTCCGCGCTGATCCAGTCGGTGCTCCATGCTGGCACGCGCTGCATCGTGACGGTCACCTCGCCGAACTCGGCCAGCGCCGCGCGCACATCGTCGGCGATCAGCTCGGTGGCCGGGCAGCCGCTGTAGGTCGGCGTCAGCACGACCTCGACGCCGCCAGGCCTTTCGCGCAGGTCGCGCACGATGCCCAGGTCCACCAGCGTCACCGCGGGGATCTCGGGGTCGGGCACCTGGGCCAGGCGCTCGCGGGCGGCAGCGAGATTCATCACCAGACGCCGCCCGGATAGGTGCGCTGCAGGAACTGCATGGTGCCCAGCATGTGGCCCATGTGCTCGCTGTGCACGCCGTCGATGCCGCGCGGCTGCATGGCGCTCTCGCGCGGCAGCGTCAGCGTCGCTTCCTGCATCAGCGTGGCCCAGCGGGCGCGCCATTCGGGCTCCAGCTCCTTCCAGGCCGGGGCAACACCGTCGACGCCTTCGGCCGCGAACAGCTCGTTGAAGTAGGGCCAGAGCAGGTTCAGCGCGGCCTGCATGCGGGCCCTGGATTCCTCCGTGCCATCGCCCAGGCGCACCACCCAGTCGCTGCTGTGCTGGCGGTGGTAGCGCACTTCCTTCAGCGATTTGGCGGCGATACCGGCCAGCTCGGCGTCGCCGCTGGTTTGCAGGCGCTCGTAGAGCAGCTCCAGCCAGAGGGCCACGGCGGCGTTGCGCAGCGTCGTCAGCGCAAAGTCGCGCCCCCCGCCGCCATCGCTCGGGCTGGCCGCCGCGTTCGGCAGCTCGACGAGGATGATGTTGCGGTAATCCCGCTCCTCGCGCAGGAAGGCCAGTTGATCTTCATCGCGGCCGGCGCCTTCAAGCTGACCGGCATGGGTCAGCAGCGCGCGGGCCTGGCCCAGCAGATCCAGGGCGATGTTGGACAGGGCCAGGTCTTCCTCCAGCACCGGCGCATGGCCGGCCCATTCGGACAGGCGCTGGCTGTGGATGAGGCAGGTGTCCGCCAGGCGCAGGACGTAGACAAATCGAGGATCGGACATGGTGTGTTCGCAGTTCGGCTCGCGGCAAGTGGGTTCGACTCAGCGGACTCCACAGATCCGGCTTTGCCGGGCTGTCGGAGTCGCCCCCTTGAGGGGGCTCGCGAAGCGAGTAGGGGGTGGGCCTGTCCTTACATGTGGTTCAGTTCGTCCGGCAGTTCATAGAACGTCGGATGGCGATAGACCTTGTCGTCGGCCGGCTCGAAAAGGCTGCCCTTCTCCGTCGGGTCGCTGGCGACGATCTGCTCGGAGCGCACGACCCAGATGCTGGTGCCTTCCTGGCGGCGGGTGTAGACGTCACGGGCCATCTGGATGGCCATGGCCGAGTCCGCCGCGTGCAAGCTGCCGCAATGCTTGTGGTCCAGACCTGCCTTGCTGCGGACAAAGACTTCCCACAGCGGCCATTCATTCTTCGGATTGCTCATCACGCGGCTTCCTTCCTCAGAGCCTGCTTGCGCGTATGGGCCAGGGCCGCGTCGCGCACCCAGGCACCGTCATTCCAGGCCTTGTTGCGGGCGGCCAGGCGCTCGCGGTTGCAGGGGCCTTCGCCGCCCACCACACGCCAGAACTCGGCCCAGTCGATCTCGCCAAAGTCATAGCTCTGGCGTTCCTCGTTCCATTTCAGCGCCGGGTCGGGCACCGTCACGCCGAGAATCTCGGCCTGGGGAATGGTCGCGTCGACGAACTTCTGGCGCAGCTGGTCGTTGGTGACGCGCTTGATGCCCCAGCGCATGCTTTGCTCGGAGTTGGGCGAGTCCTTGTCCGCCGGGCCGAACATCATCAGCGACGGCCACCACCAGCGGTTCACGGCCTCCTGCACCATGGCCTGCTGCTGGGCGGTGCCCTTCTGCATCATGGTCAGCAGGCTCTCGTAGCCTGGCGCTGGTGGAAGCTCTCCTCGCGGCAGACGCGGATCATGGCCCGCGCGTAGGGGGCATACGAACACCGGCACAGCGGTACCTGGTTCATGATGGCCGCGCCGTCCACCAGCCAGCCGATGACGCCAATGTCGGCCCAGGTCAGCGTGGGGTAGTTGAAGATGGAGCTGTACTTGGCCTTGCCCGACAGCAGAGCCTCGGTCATCTCGTCACGGCTGGTGCCCAGGGTCTCGGCGGCAGCGTAGAGGTAGAGGCCGTGGCCGCCCTCGTCCTGCACCTTGGCCAAGAGGATGGCCTTCCTCTTGAGCGTCGGCGCGCGGGTGATCCAGTTGCCCTCGGGCAGCATGCCGACGATCTCGCTATGGGCATGCTGGCTGATCTGGCGCACCAAGGTCTTGCGATAGTGCTCGGGCATCCAGTCCTTGGCCTCGATGAAATCACCGGCATCGATGCGGGCCTCGAACGCTTCCTCGCGCGCCAGCTCTTCGGCGCTCTTGACGACCTTGGGCTTGGCTTCCCGCGCCATCAGGTCCATGGCTTGCGTATACATCTCGCTCGCTCCTTACTTCTTGCGTTGATCGACGACGCGCCGGGCCTTGCCGACCAACGTGCGTTCGATGGAATTGTTGGGCTCGACCTGGACGGTGGCCGTGACGCCGATCAGGTTCTTGATGCGTTCCGCCAGCCGGCGGCCAATGCCGTCATCGGCAGCGCCAATGGCCAGCTCGCAGCGGATCAGCAGCTCGTCCAGATGGCCGTCACGCGTGACGACGAGCTGGTACTGGCCGCCCAGGCCCTTCTCCTGCAGCACCAGCTCCTCGACCTGGGTCGGGAAGAGGTTGACGCCGCGGATGATGAGCATGTCGTCACTGCGGCCGACGATCTTGCCGATGCGGCGCATGCTGCGTGAGGTGGGCGGCAAGAGGCGCGTCAGGTCGCGGGTGCGGTAGCGGATGACGGGCATCGCTTCCTTGGTGAGGGATGTGAAGACCAGCTCGCCCTCGCTGCCGTCAGGCAGCACCTCGCCGGTGTCGGGGTCGATGATCTCGGGATAGAAATGGTCTTCCCAGATGACCGGGCCGTCCTTGCTCTCCACGCACTCGCTGGCCACGCCTGGGCCCATCACCTCCGACAGGCCGTAGATGTCGACGGCGTCGATGCCGGCGCCGCCCTCGATCTCGCGGCGCATGGCCTCGGTCCACGGCTCGGCGCCAAAGATGCCGACCTTCAACGAGGATTCGCGCGCATCCAGGCCCTGGCGGGCGAATTCCTCGATCAGCACCTGCATATAGCTGGGCGTGACCATGATGATGTCGGGCTTGAAGTCGGTGATCAGCTGTACCTGCTTCTCGGTCTGGCCGCCGCTCATGGGGATGACAGTGCAGCCCAGGCGTTCGGCGCCGTAATGGGCGCCCAGCCCGCCGGTGAAGAGGCCATAGCCATAGGCCACATGCACCAGGTCGCCGGCACGGCCGCCGGCGGCGCGGATGGAGCGCGCGACGAGGTTGGCCCAGTGGTCGATGTCTTTGAGCGTATAGCCAACCACCGTGGGTTTGCCCGTCGTGCCCGACGACGCGTGGATGCGGGCCAGCTG
>Ga0194137_10000222_pt1 | contig 40581 bp, 44 predicted proteins | sample TARM_MetaG_T3_14_FD_134025 | JGI IMG/M metagenome (GOLD analysis project Ga0194137, IMG submission 134025) | Freshwater microbial communities from Pennsylvania, USA, analyzing microbe dynamics in response to fracking - TARM_MetaG_T3_14 (version 2) | ecosystem: Environmental > Aquatic >... | reverse complement strand
GAATGAATAACCTGTTGTTCAGGCTGAAACGAACTATCCAATTAAACATGCGTTCGTTCCTACCTAATCTGGTTAATCAAGGATGTACCGGAAACCACTACCCGGTTCTCGGGGGCGAGTCCCTTGACCACCACAACGGTTTTTGCGTCCAGTGACTTGAACTCAACCGGTTGAGCAATGAAACGCTCGCCGCCCGCCTTAATCCATACGATGGACTCGTTGTTTTGGTTCCGCACCACCGCTTCCGCAGGCAAGGCAAGGCCCTTGACCTTATCGGTCAGCTTGGCGACAACAGTCACCGGCTGTCCAACAGCCAAAGGAACATTCTTGGCATTAGCCCGGAACGTGATGGGAAGTGCGCCGTCACGCAAGCTGCGTCCGCCACCCAGATAAGTCAGTTCAACACCTTCATGTCCTATGAGAGTCGCATTGCCAATACGGCCTGCGAGGGCAACGTCTGTCGTGACTGCTTCCACAACCATGCGGTTGGGGTCGACAATCTCGAACAAAATGTCCCGTGCCTCGACGATTTGACCGTTCAGGACATTTGCAGTCGCTATGACGCCAGACGCCGGTGCTGTTATAGCTTCAGTGCCACCAACGCTTCGGGAGACTGCGCGTTCACGACCAGTAAGACTGGTTAGTTCCGCGCGGGCCGCTTCGATTTCTTTCTGAGGCACGGTCCCTTCAAGAGATTCAAGTCGCTTGACCCGTTGCTCAGCCAGTTTGCGATTTGACTGGATGTCGACAAGTTGGGCTTGTTGATTACCACGTTCGATGGCTCCAGCCACAGGACTGACTTGCACCAACACTTGGCCTTTCTCGACACGCTGTCCGGCAACCGGAAGCCCCTTCGGCCCAGGCTCAACACGTCCGGCAAAGGGAGCTTGTACTCGCCCGCCGGCATTAGGGTCTATGCCGACCCGGCCATTCAATTCCACAGTTAACGGATGCTCCTCTTCCTGCACCATCACGGTTCGGATAGCCATTCGACGTTGAGCTTGTTTCGGCACATTGACGCTGCCATCGGGCAGACGAGCTAATCCGGAGGCAGAACCGCCTGCTGGTGCATCCAAATGTTCACCATTTGGGCCATGGGCACCGGGAGCAGCAATGGCTGTTGGAGCCACTACGCCACTAGTGGAGAGAAAAATAATGAAACTGGCAATTTTGGTATTCATATTCATTTACCTGCTTTCGGTTTGCGGCGCATCATCACGATTGCGAGTCCCAGCAGCAGGGCAGACGGAATTACTGCACCTATGACCCACGGGTTCAGGGAGAAGGCATGGTCATGTTCGTCATCGTGCGCATGCCCTTTTTCAGCATCACTACTCTTGACCTCCATCGTTCCCTCGAGGAGGTCGCTCTCCTCACCAGCGGCAAGGGTAAATACGAGCGAATGCTTTCCCGGTTTGGCAAGCGCCTCAAGAAACTTTGCGTCGTCAACTGCGTAGTCGCCATGGTCGGCATGGAACTTGGCAAGCGCTTTCATGCCGTTGAATTCCACTTCCAGCTTGCCATTCAATACGGGTTCATTGGTCGCGTAGCGGTCAATCAGGATGGACAGCTCTTCACCTTGGAGATGACCGACCAGCTCGAATGCCTCGGTAAAGGTTTCAATCCGTGGGCCAGCGTCGCTGTGAACGTGACCGCCAGGCGCATCGAGGTGTTCGCCATTCGGACCGTGCGCGCCAGGCGCTGCCATTGCCATCGAAGACATAGCGAAGTAAAAGAAAAGAATGTTAAAAAGTTTCATGGGAGGATTCCTAATGCTTGATTCAGACGAGCATGGGCCAGTCCTACGGCGACTTTTTGCTGACGTTCGGCGACATCGGCTTCGTGTGACAACGTTTGGGAGCGCAGCAATTCCGCCAAGCCGCGCTCCCCAGCTTTGAATGCCTTTTCGATGAGTTCGGTATGGTGGCGAGTCAGCGACGCGCGGGCCGAAGCTGCTTCAAGGGCCTGTGATGCTGCTTCCAGCTGCTGTCGTGCAAGCTCAATATCCGCCTTTAACATGGCGTCGGCTTGGGCTGCTTCCGCAGTTGCAGTCTCAATTTGCGTTCGGGCGGCCGTCTCCAGTGGGCGATTGCGTGCTATTGTCCCGAATGGAATCTGCACGGCAATGCCGACGCTGCGGCTGGTAGGACTTGCAAAGTTGTCCTGTTCGCGCCGCATTGATATTCCCACCGTAGGCGGCTCGCTTCGAGTGCTGTTGACCACCTGCAGCGAAGCTTGCGAACGCTGCAAGGCCGTACGGGCTGCAGAAATACGTGGATGAGGCTCGGCCATTGATGTGGCAATTGGCTCAACATCCAGCGTTGGAATGTCTGCTTGGCCGGTCAGAATCCTATAGCGCGCCAACGCGTCTTGCAGCTTCGCCTTAGCTGTTGTGACGGCCCCTAGGGCTGCCAAAACCTCTTGCTGAGCAAGCATGCCGTCCGTCCGCGCCAGGTCGCCAGCCTTCACTCGACGCAAGACTTCATCGGCGATGGCTTCCACGTGGTGTTGATGGTCCTCAGCTTCAGACAACGCTTCGCGTGCGGCGGCAACTGCCCAGAAACGTTCTCGCACTTCACCAGCCAATGCCAGGCGAGTATTGGCAATCTGAGCTTCAACGTCGTCAGAACTACTCTGCGCAAGTGAGTTGCGCGCAGCCTTCTGACCGGGCAGCCAGATGGGGGCGGCGACCGATACTTCGGTCTCGCGAACACCATTCTGGTCGGTCCAGCGGTCGCTGCGCTGTGCCAAGCCAACGGTAGGCGAACCAGCTATCCATGATTGCGCAGCCTCACGGCCAGCAAGAGCCTCATCACGCCTAGCTTCCAAGGTACGCGCCTGCGGTGAACGCTGCCACGCAGCATCCAATGCCGCTTTTAAGCCGGACGAACCGGCCTGTGAGAATGCCATGGGCGCAGCAAGCACCATGGCTGACAAGATACAACTACGGTAAATCAAAAAACGAGCACGCATGCCATCTCCATTCGGTGTCCAGGAAAACTGGCCGAAGGCAATTGCACTCCACGGGCATTATGCCGCGCAGAAAGACGCAGGAATGGTCAAGGAATGTGCAGAACTACCCTCGGCATGTCAGCCGAGGGAGGAAGGCGGTCGTTGTGGCCGTTTAAGTATGGGGTCTGGGATGTACTGAGCTACGCACGGAGGCGCGGTACTCAATGGCTCCAACATGACCGGTGATAGAGAAATCCCGGGCAAGCCCATTGCGGGCTGGGAGGCGGAGTGTTCCGAAAAATGCTTGGCTGATTCGCCAGAGTCATCGTAATGCACTGCCCCATCATCACCATGGTGATGGCTTGTACGTTCCAGATGCTCGATTTCGTGGGCAACATCGAACTGATTTTCAGCCGACAGCCAGCCACTCTGCATAGCAAGGCTATGCAGGGGCAGGAGTATTAGCAGAAAAATGCAAACGATACGGCGCACGGAAGTCTGATTCGAAAAATGTGGGCTGATTATACCAACATGGAACTTTATTTTGGTGAGTGTTATGCGCCCAGAGAGGCGCTGTATTAAAAAGACAATAAACATTCCGCACTAGTGGCCATGGCGATGATGGATGTCTGGATAGTGCTTGTGCGAATGTCTCAATACGCCATGCAGGTGAGGATGGACGTGCGGTTCGGTTCCATCCCAAGCAAAATCATGCTGATGCTGGTGATGTCCATCGTGCCGGTGTGCGTGAGTATGGCCCATCGTTTCATGCGTATGATCGTGCTCATGCGATTCGGTCAGGTGCAGCCAGATGCCTGCACCCATAAGGGCCGCCGCAATCCAGAAGACCAACCCGGGCGTTTCACCGAGCATGATGAGAGAAAGCGCCGCCCCGACAAAAGGCGCGGCTGAAAAGTACGCACCAGTCCTGGCTGTGCCCAGGTGACGGAGTGCCAACACGAACATGACAAGGCTCAAGCCATAACCGCTCAGTCCTACCACGCCCGCTGTGAGCGCCGTCTTTGCTTCCGGTAACTCGTATCCGAGAGCAAGGGCAAGCCCTAGATTGACCGAACCGGCGACCAAGCCCTTGATGCCGGCGGTCTGTATGGCATCGCTCGCAGAAACTTTCCTGGTCAGGTTGTTATCAATCGCCCAACATAGACATGCTCCGACGATAGCAATGGCACCCCAAGGAACCCCAAGCGCCGGACGCTCATTCCAGGAAAGGAGAACGCCCGCCACCACAATCAGCACCATGCCGGCAAAAATACGCTTGTCGAAGTTCTCCTTGAAAACAAACCAAGCCAGAAGCGCGGTAAGTACACCTTCCATGTTGAGCAGGAGCGAAGCCGAGGATGCCGGCGTGAGAGTCAGGCCTATCATCAGCAGTAAAGGCCCAGCAATGCCGCCTGCGACGATGGCGCCGGCCAGCCATGGCAAATCTGGCTTGGTCAATGGAGCTAGGTCAGATTGCTGATTGTTTCGAGTGGCTATCTTTCTGAAGACAAACCATGTCAGCAAGCCGAGACCACTTCCGAAATATAGCAGCCCTGCCAATGTAACAGGCGCAACTTGGCCGACGAGTGTCTTCGCAAATGGCGTACTAGCGCCAAACAGTGCTGCAGCTATTAGCGCATATAAGACGCCACTATGCATAGAATTTCTCCACTTATATCTTGGTGTTCCATAGTTGAAACAAATCAAGGGATCTTTACTTATATATTTACTTTTTCCCTGCATAAAAAAGGCAACAACAGGAGCTTCATATCATTTTGCCTTAGTGGATAATTAAATTTCTTTAGACTAATTCTTCTCAACTCGGTTTTCGCTATGTTTGAACAGGCGGTAATTTCTTCCGGCGTATCCGCCTCGAAAAACTTTATGGAAACACCAGCTTCAGAGCGCGCGCAGCGTTACAGCACACGATGGTCCAAGTGGTGAGGATAACTCCGCTGTAGATGGGGCGGCGCGTCAGTGCATAGGCCCTCGAGTCACAAGCTAGCCATCTGGAAGCGGCCGCGGCATTGGAGTTAGGCAGCGTCCGAGTTTCAGAGCGCTCCAAGCAGACAGGTCTAAGCCAGTTAAGCAAATGCGCTAGTCCAGCATCATTGCCACGATGGAATCGCAGACTCTGCCTATGTGCGGGGCAGTGGCATAGAGGATGAGAGGAACCGCCTGTATCGCCACCCAAGCCTCGCCACGCTGTCCTATAGCTTTACTTGCCCGTTGCCTGATTGACGAAGGCAGCAAAATTAGCAGAGCTTCGCAGGTTGAAACCCATTGATTCGGCTTCCTGGAAAGTACGCTCCGCCGTCTATCCATTCTGTTTGGTTCGAGTCAATGCAAGCAGCATCGCAGCCCTTGCGCCTGGAGCGCAATGGAGGAGATAAGGTCCTTCATGACGCCCCATTGCTTCGTCCAACTTGCCTATCTGCTGCTCCGATAATCTGTCCTCATTGACAGGGATGTTGACGTAGTTCAGCTTATTGCCTGTTACCAGGTCTGCATTCGGTGTTGCCGTCTCCTCAGGCATACGAAAGTCGATGACCGTCTGGATACCCCGTTGCTTCGCATCCTTCAAGTCTTGCCCAGTGGGTCGCGGCCAGATGAATAGGCCATCGCCGATTCGCTTGTACTAGGCCATGTCGGTTCCTTTCAATGTTTGTGCTTATCGGCCTTGAGGGCTTTCTGGCATCCGGAGGCAATAGTTGGCTAGGTTTTCCGGCAGATCAGATGGACATACACCGCATTGGCGGTTGCCAGGCACCGCATAGTCAATGAACTTTGGGTACGGAAGGTTTAGGTTAGCCATGATTTCCTTGAACTCCTTGAGCGTCTTGTCGCCACCTAGGCGTGGGTTACGTTTCTTCCTCTGGGCGATGGAAGAGACAAAACGCTTCTTCTGTAATAGTTGGACAAGGGCACATTGCCAGTTCAAAGCTTCCCTTTTGTCGTCAAAGGTCTTGCAGCAGTTATGGTGTTTCCCTTGGACAGCGTCAATCGGCGGATAGCCTGACCGTCGCCTTATTTCGAACGAGCTACACGGAATAATGGCGGGCATGCTCTCCGGCCACTGCTTTGTAAAGGATAACCGCCCTCTTCGCACCGTGATTTTACTGCGCTATCGCAGGACGATTGCCACCGTTGTCAAGGACTTTGTTTTCAGAAACGGGGAAGTGCAATGAGAACGTCGTTTCATGATGGCGAACGCTAGTGACCGCAGCAGTGCCGCCATGGAGCTTCATAATAGTTTGTACGATCGCCAGGCCGAGTCCGGTCGACGATGCAGAGCTGCAGCGTGCTGGATCAGCACGATAGAAACGATCAAATAGGCGGGGAAGATGATGGCTCTCGATACCCGCTCCTGGATTGATGACGTGGACTACTGTGGCACCCGGATGGCTAACGACTTGCAGGCAAATCGTCTGCCCTTGCGGCGTATAGCGAACTGCATTGGCGACCAAGTTACTGACCGCACGTCTGAACAATGCCGGATCAGCCTGAAGCTTCGCGGAACCTTCCACTCGGATGCTGACCTCTGCATCGGCGGCGATACCTTCGAAATAATCCGCTATTTTCTGCAGCTCAGCCCCGGCGTCCATGAATTCCTTGCGAATCGCCACTTCCGCATTGTCTGCCCGCGCAAGAAACAACATGCTTTCCACCATGCGGGTTAATCGCTCGTACTCTTCGAGTCCCGACGATAGCAACGCCTGATACTCTTCTCCCGATCGTGGCTGGGAAAGCGCGACCTGTGTCTGCATGGTCAAGTTGTAGATGGGGGTCCGTAAGTCGTGTGCGATATCTGCTGAAAACCGCGACAACCGGTGGAAGCTGTCCTGCAATCGATCCAGAGCTTCATTAAACGCCTGTACTAGCGCTTGTAATTCCTTGGGAACCGTACCCGCATCCAGCCGGGTATCAAGTCGTTGTGCCGTGATAGAACGCGCTCGGTCGGCAATCCTTCTGATTGGGTGTACGGCACGCCGAACCACCGCATAGCCGAGGGCCGCCGCCAGTAACACGCCGATCAGCATCGCTGCAATGACATCCTCAAGATACTCCCATAGCAACACCATCCGGTCAGAACTGGTTAGTCCTATCTGGATCTGCACCATTTCAGAAGAACCACCTACCCTCGCGAAGGCACTGACTGCCCGTGCCGAGCGCCCGGGAGTGTACTCCCACATGCCAAGCGCGGAGGGCTGCGGCACTTGGTCCAGGGGAACGACCGATAGCACCGGATCATCGACTGCATCATCGATGTTGCTCATGATGACACGCCCATCCGACGACTTCAAAACGACGATTAAACCGTCATGTCCAGCCGCTGCGTCAAGTAGCCGGTGGGGATCCCTGACGATGGCCATGCTCGTCTCTGATTCCGTCAATATATGACGAAATTGCTCAATCTTGCCAACCAGCTCGTGATCATCACGCCGCTCCAATTGGGTCCGGAGGGAGTGATAGAGGTAACTTCCAACGATGGCAAAGGTGAGCACACTCACTGTTGAAAACAACACTACCAGCTGTGCAGTCAATGTTTTCAATGTCAGAAGTCTCAATGACGCTCCTCAAGGACGTAACCCATGCCACGCACTGTGTGGACCAGTTTTGAGGTGTAACCGTCATCGATTTTTGCCCGTAACCGCCGAACTGCGACATCCACGACATTCGTATCGCTATCAAAATTCATATCCCAGACTTGGGAGGCAATCAGGGACCGCGACAATACCTCTCCCTTACGCTTGGCCAATAGATGCAACAGGGCGAACTCCTTCGCCGTCAGGTCGATGCGATCGCCGCCGCGGCTCACACGCCGTCTGAGCACATCGATATGCAAATTACCTACTTCGAGACGGTCTGCCTCACGTATTGGACCGCGCCGCAGCAGGGCACGGATACGCACCACGAGTTCGGCAAAGGCGAAGGGCTTGACCAGATAATCGTCCGCACCGAGTTCCAAGCCGCGAATCCGGTGCTCTAGCTCATCCTTTGCTGTTAAGAACAGGACTGGCGTTTCCCTGGTTTTACGAAATTCTCGAATAATGGTCCATCCATCGATTCCCGGCAACATGACATCAAGCACCATCAGATCGTATTCTCCCGTCTGTGCCATGTTCAACCCATCGTACCCGGTACGAGCCAGATCGACGATGAAACCGCTCTCAGTGAGACCCTTGCGCAGGTATTCACCAGCTTTGGGCTCGTCTTCAACCACCAGGACGCGCATTGTGATTATCCCCCGTTTCAACCAACAAGATTGTCATCGAAAAACGGTGCCCAGAACATTACAAACACGTAATCTTGATTAACCCGGCATCGTACATCTTGGCAATGGGAATGGAAAAACACGGCGGTCAGACACCAGCGCTACATGACAAATCTGTAATCCAGATGTCATGTTGTTGTTGCCTGCCGGCTTCTAGACTGCGCTTCATGGATTGCGATCTCTCTGCAGTCCCCAACACCATCTTCAATGGAGCGCATTATGAAAACAAAGAAATCTATTCTCGCCGTTGCCAGCTTTTTGATGGTCGCTGCCTTTAGTAGCAGCGCGTTTGCTGACGACCAATGGCTGGGTGATCGCGGTACCAACTGGCTCGACCACATCAAATCGACCAAGAGCCGTGCGGAAGTGATGGCCGAACTAGAACAGGCGCGCAAGGCCGGCACCCTTTATGTTGGAAACGGCGTGTCCTACCCGCGCGAGCCAGCGATGACAAGCGGTGGCACATATTCCAGTGGCAGGAGCCGTGCAGAAGTGCACTCGGAAGCGATCCAAGCCAACCGGAATCCGCGCGGACCGCTCAATGAGATCTACTTCGGCGGCAATTAACTACGATATTGCCGGGGGGACAATTCTTGTGACATCCGGCAAACAAGCTAAAGCGACTCCCGGACCAGCCGACGTTGCCACTTCTCCTTGAAATCCATGCACTTGGCGAACTATTGCAGCAACACGGCTTCAAATATGGATGAGGGTGCTTGGCAGCGACTGTCGCGCCAGCAGCGATAAAAAGCTTGACCTTCCCACTGTGGGAAGCCATAGACTATGCAGTACATGGTTGCTTTTGATAACTTGTCTCATGTTAGACTAAGCGAATGATCCGCGTTCTCAAGACATTGTTGCTTTGGCTGTTGATAGCCGCCCTGCCCGTCCAAGGCATGGCCGCCGTCATCAAGTCGTCTTGCGGACCGCGTCATCACGGCATGTCTCCTGTGATGATGGAGATGGGCGAACATTCCCATGATGAAGCTACCGGACCTCACCATCACGATGAGGCAGAAAATGTCGCAGTCGCTGATGACGCACAAAAGGCTTCAGCCAAAAAGACTGCTGAAGCCAGGCAAGGCCCCCATCTATCCTACTGCAGTGCTTGTGCAGCCTGCTGTTTCGGCGCGGCGGCTCCCCCAACGTCGATTTCTTTAACCCCTGACTTCAGTCCCGTCGAGGCTGCAGTCCTCCCTCCCGTTGTATCGTTCACCGGCTTCATTCCAGCTGGTCTCGAACGCCCTCCAAGGCACCTTTCCGCTTAATCGTCGCCAGTCGCTGACGACAGGCTTCATTCGCTTGTCCGGTCACGCGCCTACGTAACTTCACGTGCATTTGTTCGCACGTATGTTCTATCGATTCGAGGGAAATGATGTCAACAAAACAATGGCTAGCGGTCGCCGCATGGGCCTTATTGCCCATGGCCGCGTCTGCACAACAAGAACAGGCCAACTATAACCCTGCTGACGCTAATGCGCCGGTCAATGCAATGCCTTATGAGTCCGCTTTCAAGAGCTTCCGCTCGTCCAGCGACGAACAAGCTACTCCGGACAAGGTTTGGCGCACCGCCAATGACGAGATGGGCAAGCTCGGTGGGCATGCGGGTCATATGAAATCCGGCCAGGGCCAACCAGATGCTTCTCCCGCTGTAAAAGCCTCGGAAAAGGAAGGCAATGCTGTCGACCACAGCAAGCATCACTAAGGGGGCACAATGACACAAAAAAACCTTATTCCGCGTCGCTCGGTTCTGGCCACGGGGCTTTTAAGCATCTTCCTGACTGGTTGCGCCACGTTCTCAGCCGACGGTGGCCTCGATAACGTGTCGGCCATGACCAAGGAGCGTACCGGTCAGGATGTGCGCTTTTCCAAGCCAACAGCGGAGACCAGCGGCACGCCCTCCGAAGCGGTTACCCAGTTGCTGACCAAACCGCTGACGCCGGATACCGCTGTGCAGATTGCTTTGGCGAACAACAAGTCCCTGCAGGCCTCTTTCGCGGAGCTTGGCGTTGCAGAAGCCGACCGGGTTCAGGCTGGCCGCATCCGCAATCCCGGCTTTTCGTTTGGTCGCATGCGCGGTGGCGAAGACGTCGAAATCGAGCGAAGCGTCATGTTCGACCTGCTGGGCATTGTCACCATGCCATTTCGTAGCGGTATAGAAAGTCGGCGCTTTGAACAGGCAAAGCTGCAAGCTGCCTCGCAAGCCGTACAACTGGCTGCTGACACCCGGCGTGCTTACTTCAGTGCGGTAGCTGCAGAGCAAAGCGCAAAATACATGGAACAGGTGCAGGCTGCCGCTGATGCTGGCGCGGAGCTTTCACAACGCCTGGCCAGGGTCGGTAACGTCAGCAAGCTGGATCAGGCGCGAGAGCAGGTCTTCTATGCGGACGCTACCGCGCAGGTGGCACGTGCCCGGCATAACGCCACTGCGGTGCGTGAACAGCTCACCCGCCTTCTCGGCTTGTGGGGTAAGAACACCGCTTTCAAGCTGCCAGACCGGTTGCCTGACCTGCCGAAGTCTCCGACCGAGATGTCCAATGCGGAACAGCTGGCGATGGAGCAACGCCTGGATATCCAGATGTCCAAACGCGATGCCCACGCCACGGCAAATGCGCTTGGCTTGACGAAGGCGACACGCTTCATCAACGTGCTGGACGCCGGCTATACCAACAAGAGCGAAACCGGTGCGCCTCGCGCGAATGGCTATGAAATCGAGCTGGAGCTCCCCATTTTCGACTGGAGCGGTGCCCGTACTGCCAAGGCGGAGGCGCTTTACATGCAATCCGTGTATCGGACCGCCGACCTTGCCGTGCGTGCGCGGTCCCAAGTCCGTGAGGCGTACTCGGCATACCGCACGACGTATGACCTGGCAAAGCACTACCAGGCCGAGGTCGTCCCTCTGCGAAAGAAGATTTCGGACGAAGTCCTGCTCCGCTACAACGGCATGCTGGCCAGCGTCTTCGAACTCTTAACGGATGCCCGCGACCAGATCGGCAGCGTCAACGCCGCTATCGAAGCGCAGCGTGATTTCTGGATAGCCGAGACCGATTTGCAAGCTGCCATCAACGGCACTGGCGGTGGAAACGTACAAATTCGTAGCGCAGCGCCAGCAGAAGCCGGCGCCGCAGAACACTGAACGAGGAATAGAAATGGTTTCGCGTAGAGATTTTTTCACAGGCGCCGCGGCATTGGTCGGCGCGGGTGTAGTCAGCCGCGTGGGTGCGGCCTCCTTGCCCGAAGCACCGGTGATGGAAAGTGCTGCAACCGCAGTTCCCTTGGCGCCTCCCAATGGCCGTCCGTATAACCCCGTCGTCACCCTCAACGGTTGGTCGCTACCTTGGCGCATGAACAACGGCGTCAAGGAATTTCACCTGGTAGCCGAACCGGTCGTGCGTGAACTTGCACCCGGCATGAAGGCCAACCTCTGGGGTTACAACGGCCAGTCGCCCGGCCCGACTATTGAAGTGGTCGAAGGTGACCGTGTCCGTATCTTCGTGACCAACCGACTGCCCGAGCACACCAGCATCCACTGGCACGGCCAGCGCCTGCCGAACGGCATGGATGGCGTGACTGGCTTGACTCAACCTGGTATCCCGTCCGGCAAAACCTTTGTGTACGAGTTTGAAGCCAAACGGCCAGGCACCTTCATGTACCACCCGCATGCGGACGAAATGACGCAAATGGCGATGGGCATGATGGGCTTTTGGGTGACCCACCCGAAAAACGCGAACTTCATGAAGGTGGACCGTGATTTCGTCTTCTTACTGAGTAACTACGACATCGAGCCCGGCAGTTTCACGCCGAAGGTCAATACGATGCTGGACTTCAATCTGTTCACATTCAACAGCCGAGTCTTTCCGGGCATCGACTCGATGAACGTGCGCCAGGGTGACCGAGTCCGAATCCGCTTCGGCAACCTGACGATGACCAACCACCCCATCCACCTGCATGGCCACGAGTTTGTGGTCATAGGGACCGACGGTGGCTGGACTCGTCCGGAATCGCGCTGGCCGGAAGTCACCACGGATGTCGCTGTTGGCCAGATGCGCGCCATCGAGTTCGATGCGACCGACCTCGGTGACTGGGCCTTCCATTGCCATAAGTCGCATCACACCATGAATGCAATGGGACACGATGTGCCGACAATGATCGGCGCTGACCATCGCGGTATCGCGCAAAAAATCAACAAGCTCGTTCCTGACTATATGGTTATGGGCGAGCGCGGCATGGCGGACATGGGCGAGATGGAAATGCCGCTGCCAGACAATACGCTGCCGATGATGGGCGGTCAGGGCCCGTTCGGCGGCGTCGAGATGGGGGGCATGTTCACCGTCGTGAAGGTTCGCAAAGACCAGAAGCCAGGGGATTACAAAGACCCGGGTTGGTACAAGCATCCGGCTGGCACGGTTGCCTATGAGTGGAAGGGAGAAACTCCGCCGCCAGCTCGAAGCAGTTCCGCCGGCGGACAATCCATGCCATCGGCAAACAAAACGGCAAACGTTGAAATGACTGTTCGTAAGCCTTCGGGACACAACGGTCATCATTAAGCAGCAACACAACTAAGCAATTTGCATAGAAAGCCATAGAAATGAAAAAGCAATCCGCACTCAAGTCCACTACCGCCGCATTTTTGGTCGCTACGTTCGCGCTCAGCGCTGGACTTGCGTACGCGCACGGCAATGAGATGCACGCCAAGAAAGCGGACGCGCCGATCTCCACCGATGAGCACGCTTTCGGCAAGCAGGGCGACCCCAAGAAGGCCACACGTACCATCACCATTGATATGGCAGACACGATGCGTTTCGGCCCCTCGGATATCACCGTTAAGGAAGGCGAAACAGTCAAGTTCGTTGTGGCCAACAAGGGACAGATGATGCATGAAATGGTCATCGGCACGATGGACGAGCTCAAGGCCCATGGTGAACTGATGAAGAAACATCCCGGGATGGAACACGATGAGCCGTACATGGCACACGTCAGTCCCGGCAAAAAAGAGGAAATGGTCTGGCAGTTCACCAAGGCTGGAGAGTTCTATTACGCCTGCCTGGTACCCGGTCACTTCGAAGCAGGAATGATTGGAAAAATCAAAGTCACAAAGGCAAAGTCATGAAAAGACACCTATTACTGAAGGCTGCAATCGTCGGAATGCTGTCGGTCAATCTGGTTGCCAATGCGGCCAACCCCATCGTTGAGGTCTACAAGAGCGAAAGCTGCGGCTGCTGCTCTGAATGGGTAAAGCACCTGGAAGCCAGTGGCTTTACTGTCAAGGCCCAGAACGTCGCGGACCCGTCCGACTATCGGGAAAAGTTGGGAATGCCCAATGAGCTTGGCTCATGCCATACCGGATTCGTTCAAGGCTATGCGCTCGAAGGTCATGTACCGGCAACCGAAATAAAGCGTCTGATCGCAGAAAAACCAAAAGCCAAAGGGTTGGCAGTCCCTGCCATGCCCCTTGGCTCCCCAGGGATGGAGGGTCCTCGCAAAGACCCGTATGACGTTCTGCTGGCAAAAGCTGACGGCAAATACTCCGTGTACAAACACTATAACTGACTCCGAAAGGAAGAACCATGAAGACAATCGCTCAACTTGCACTGGCTGCGGCAATCTTTGGCGTGGCACCAATGACGCTGTACGCTGCAACGGACACCTCTACAGCAGCTACATCGTCGGAATCGGCAGGTGAAACGGTAGACGGTGAAGTCCGCAAGGTGGACAAAGACGCCAAGAAAATCACCATCAAGCATGCTGAGCTGAAGAACCTCGATATGCCGGCAATGACCATGGTATTCCAGGTGAAAGACCCCAGCATGCTGGACAAGGTCAAGCAAGGCGACAAGGTCAGCTTCATCGCGGCAAAGATCGGTGGTCAATTCACCGTGACCCAGATCGACGTCAAGCAGTAACCTCGCCCTCGTAGGGCACGCGGCTATCCACGTGCCTGACGGGCAGTTCCATGGATTTCCGGTCCAGGCCTGCCTATGTTCGCTCGTACTCCGCACCCGCCGGCCGCGCTCAAAAAATTAGCATTTTGTCTTAAAAATCTAAGAACAAATCAGGCATCACATACTCCTACCGGTTATTGCCTAACCATGGTTCATCGCTAACCAATATCAGGAGAAATCATGCGTACCCAATCACTTGCAGTTGCGGCGCTGACCGCTGCCCTCTTCTCTTCCCCTGCCATCTCTCAGGATAAAGCCGGAGCGCACTCCGGCATGCATGCAAGCCAATCATCCCAAGGAAAAATGAATCACGCTTCGACGGAGAGCACTCCAAATGCGGCGAAGGCTCCCTTTGACCTTCAGTTTCTGGACACCATGTCTGCGCACCATCAGAGCGCCATTGAAATGGCCCAATTAGTGGAGCAACGCTCTTCCCGCGACGAGTTGAAACAGATGGCCAAGAAAATGATTGACGACCAGCAGGGTGAGATCAAGCAAATGAAGGATTGGAAGCAGCAGTGGTATGCCGATAAAGGTGACGCTGTGAACATGAAGATGCCGGGAATGATGGAATCAATGAAAGGCATGTCCATGGAGAAGATAGCAGCCAGCACCGGCGAGCAGTTTGATGCCATGTTCCTCGACATGATGAGCAAGCACCATCAGGGCGCAGTCAGGATGGCTCAGGAAGCTCAGAAGAAGGCGCAGCACAAAGAGATAAGAGACTTGGCCAAGAAGGTCGTGGACGAGCAAAGGAAGGAGATAGCACAGATGACCAGGTGGAAAAAGGAATGGAAGCTCGCCAGTAATTAATTTCATTCTAAAGAATGCGGCCATCCGTGCTGCATCACGCTCAAGGAGGAGGCTTTTTCATGACATTCACTCCGAAGGAAATGCACCATGAACATCAAGTTGCTCCGACCGCCCGGCCATCAGCGGATTGCAAAATGCTTTGCGGTGGCGGCACTAGCCGTTTCGTCATTGGCGTTGCCCCTTGCCCATGCTGAAGGGCCGGGCCGAGGACAGACAGCGCAGTTTGAACGCGACTATCTCACGTTCATCATTGACCACCACTACTCGGCCTTACGGATGACCGAGCTCGCTGCCGGCACGGACACGACTCGCGATGTCGCAGTCAGCAACCCTGAGGAAGGAACAGCGCCGACCCCGGGTACCGCCGCCACTCCTCCCAAGGCAGGAATGGAGGACATCAAGTCAATGGCCCGGATGGCGAATCGGATGCAAAGGGAGGAAATCCAGAAGGCCCAGAAGTTTCTGAAAGACTGGTACGGGATTACACATATCCCTACCCTTCGCAGCGATGGACAGCAGCTCATCCAGGCTTTAGAGCAAACCCCTGGAGGAGCACAATTTGAACAGGCCTTCCTGCAGCTCTTCAGTAATCACCACTACGCAGCGCTTCACCCAAGTCTGGACTGCCAAGTCAAGTCCGACGTAGACCACCATAAGCTGCAAGGCTATTGCGAAGGCATCGTTCACAACCAAGTGCGTGAAATCAACGACATGCGAGACATGCTCTGCAAGCAGTTCTCCATTTGTAATTACCAGCCAACCATCGGCACCACCCTTCGAACCAGCTCTTCTGCAGCTGCGACACGCCAATAACGGCAACGCTATATGATAGGAGAAAATGATGACACAACAGCAATTCAAGGCATGCATCGATGCCTGCTATGAGTGCGCAGCAGCTTGTGATAACTGTGCGGCTTCCTGTCTACAGGAACAAGACGTAAAGATGATGGCCAGGTGCATTGCGCTTGACATGGATTGTGCCCAAATCTGCCGCCTTGCCGCCAGCTACATGGCACGAGGAAGTGAAATGGCCCAAGCCGTTTGCGCGGTTTGCGCAGATATTTGCGAGGCATGCGCAAACGAGTGTGGGCAACATCAAATGGCACATTGCCAGGAGTGTGCGCAAGCTTGCCGCCGTTGCGCCGACGAATGCCGTCGAATGGCAGGCATGACACCAAGTGCACAGACGGGAATGGGTTCGGGAGCAATGGCCCACTGAGCCTTGCGCCATACTTTGGACGGCGAGCTTGCTACAAGCTGCGAGAGCTAACCCCAAAATAGGTCTTGACCTTACAGCGATGGGAAGGTCTACAGTGAAGTCTCAACCAAATGGAGGTTTCACCATGTACGAGCTGAAAGTAGAGGGCATGACCTGTGGCGGTTGCGCTTCCCGCGTCACAAAGGCGATTAAGTCGGTGGACAGCGGTGCCGAGGTCAACGTCGATTTGAAGAGTAAAGCTGTCCGTGTAGATACAAGTGCGGATGTGGCGGCACTGACCTCAGCAGTCACCGCCGCAGGCTATCCGGCAACGGCATCCCAGAGTGCGTAGGCAGATAACACTTCGGTGGCGGTGACCCGCCTCGAAGGTTATTGGCACCTGTCGTCCCCTGATGACAGCAATCCCACATTACTGGAGGCCACGCCATGCCAAAGATAGTTGTATTGCCTCACGCCGAGTACGCGCCTGACGGGCAGACCATTGAAACACAGGGGAGGACTACCCTCTGCGACGCCTTACTGGCCAATGGTATTGAAATCGAGCACGCCTGCGGGAAGGTCGGCGCGTGTACAACCTGCCATGTGGTGGTTACCAAAGGTTTTGAGTCCTTAAATGCGATGGACGACAACGAAGAGGACATGCTTGACCAGGCATGGGGCCTACAACCGAATTCCCGGCTTTCATGTCAAGCCATCGTGGGTGCGGAAGACATGACAGTCGAAATACCGAAGTACTCGATTAATCACGCAAAGGAAAATGCGTAAGTCGATATTTCCTAGGATTGCATGGTTTATCGGCAAACTTGACTTAAGTCATTCAATTTCCCCCACTCTCTCCATACGATAGACCGACTGCATCTTCCATAACGTAGTCCCACAGGAGGGCTTATGGATAACCGAACTCGCGAACCACACGTACACCATGAGCATCATGGCCACCACCAACATGTACATCACTGAATTAGCCCCCTGAAATACCGGACACAGTCTCTCACTTACAATAACGGGTAGGCATACGACTGTGTTTATGACTAATACTAAGCAAGAAGTGATGGAAGTGTTGACCGGGCCTGAGCGTCGCCGACGTTGGTCAGTTGAAGAGAAACTGGCCATGGTCAGGGAAAGCCTTGAGCAAGGCAAAACGGTATCAATGGTGGCGCGCCAGCATGGCGTCAACCCCAACCAGCTGTTCCAATGGCGTAAGCTGTACCAGGATGGCAGCTTGTCGGCAGTCAGCGCTGGCGAGGAAGTCGTACCGGCGTCAGAGCTCAGTGAAGCGCTCAGGCAAATCAAGGAACTGCAGCGCATGCTGGGCAAGAAGACCATGGAGAACGAGATTCTCCGTGAGGCGGTGGAGGTGATGAAGTCGCGAAAATGGATAGCGCGCTCGCCCTCATTGCCAGGGGACGACCTGTGAAGCAGGTATGTGAAGTTCTCGGCGTAGCGCGCTCAAATGTGGCAGCAAAGCGGGCCAGACCGGCTGATTGGCGGGATGGCCGTAAGGCCCGCAGAACAGACGACACTGACTTGGTGGAAGAAATAAGGCAGACCATTGCCGACTTGCCCAGCTACGGATACCGACGGGTCTGGGGTCTGTTGCGACGTGAGCGAGAGCGTCAAAGTGCTGCTCCAGTCAACGCCAAGCGGGTCTATCGCGTCATGCGAGTCCATGGCCTGCTTCTGCAGCGGCGCACCATGCCGGCCCGACCTGAGCGCCGGCATGATGGCAAGGTCGCTGTCTCCAACAGCAACCAACGCTGGTGTTCTGACGGCTTTGAGTTCCGGTGCGAGAATGGCGAGCCGCTACGAGTTACCTTTGCCCTAAGCAGGCAAAAGAAAGGATTTTGACCTAGACTGGTTCCAAGCATCTGGCAGGAGGGAACGGCCATGAACGGAATCCACTTAACTGCAAAAGAGCAACAGCTACTCGAGCAGACGCTCCATACGACCCATGATGCCCGGCTGTATCGTCGCACTCTAGCGCTTCTGGAATGCAGCCGCGGACGCCAAGTCAAGGATGTGGCACAGGCGTTAGGCGTCACCCGGCAAAGCATTCATAACTGGGCCGTGCGATTTCAGCAGCAACACACATCGCTGGCGCTGACCGACGGACCGCGTCCGGGAAGACCCCGTCACGCCGACGACAGGGTGGAGACATTGTTGCGAGCACTGCTGGCGATTACACCAGATCGCTGTGGCTATCAGGCGAAGTACTGGACGGCACCGTTGCTGTGCAATCAGGTGCGCAAGAATCTGCAGGTTGAGTGTTGTGACGTTACGCTGCGTCTTTGCCTACGGCGGATGGGCTATCGCTGGAAGCGGCCACGTTATGTGCTGGCGCCCGATCCACAACGCGAGAAAAAAAACCCAGATTCAGCGAGCTCTGCGGCGCTTGCCGGAGCGCAGCGTCGTCCTGGCCGAGGATGAGACAGATCTGCTCCAGTTCCCGCCACTGCGTGCGATGTGGTCACAGCGTGGGGTGCCAGCCAGGGTCATGCTCAGTGGTAGCAATGCACGACGCGTGGTCTTTGGCTGCCTGAATCTAAAGACCGGACATCGTCTGTTCAGAGCTTGCCGGCGACAACGGGCCGAGGAGTTCCAGTCATTTCTATGGCAGGTGCATCACCATTACCGGGGGCGGCATATCGTCATGCTACTCGATAGTGATACCAGCCATACCGCCAAATCGTCCCAAGCCCTCGCCAGGCGTCTCGGAATCGAATTGGTTTGGCTGCCCAAGCGCGCGCCGGAATTGAACCCGCTGGAATCGTTATGGGGAAAGGCGAAGAAGGCGGTCAGCGCGAATTGGCAATACCAATCGATTGACGAGCACGTTGATGCCTTCCTTATTCACGTCCGAGGCTTGTCCAATGCCGTGGCTCGAAAAACTGCAGGTCTCTTATCCAAACATTGCTGGCTTCGCCGCGCAACGTCAAATCATTTCTCATCTCATGCTTAGATTGCTGCGACCGGGAGGCCATGAGTTGGGTCGCAACGACCGGCGGCTATAGCGGCGATGTGGTGCGCGATGTGATGTTGGCTGCGGTTGAAAATCGCTTCGGCAATGCGCTCCAGCCACCGTCAGAAATCGAATGGTTGAGCGATAACGGTTCGGGCTACATTGCAGAGAGAACTCGGCAGTTTGCGGTGCAGATAGGCTTGAAGCCAGTGACCACACCGGTCAGCAGCCCACAGAGTAACGGGATGGCTGAAAGCTTCGTCAAGACCATGAAGCGCGATTATATTGCCTTCATGCCGAAGCCAGATGCGGCAACGGCGGTACGCAATCTTGCCATTGCGTTTGAACATTACAATGAGCGGCATCCTCACAGTGCACTGAACTATCGTTCACCACGAGAATTCCGCCGCAATACTCATTCATCAACCATAGTGTGAAGCGGTGTCCGGAAGTACGGGGTCAAATCCAATCACGGACATGGCGGCGGTGACGCGGCAGCACCGGCCTTGGACAAGCCGTTCACGGACCCGGTATGCGGGATGAGTGTCGCGGCTAATCCAGACAAGACTATCTTTTATCAGGGAACTAGCTACCATTTTTGCAGCGAAAAGTGCATGGCCAAGTTCAAGAATAATCCGCAAGCCTATCTAGAACCGGATAAATTGACGCCAGTGGAACCCGCTCCGGAAGGAACGATATACACCTGCCCAATGCACCCGGAAATCCGGCAGCCGGCTCCTGGCAACTGCCCGAAGTGCGGCATGGCACTTGAACCGCTGATGCCCTCTTTGGAAGAAGAAGAGAATCCTGAGCTAGTCGATTTCCGCCGGCGGTTCTGGTGGACCTTGCCATTGACGGTAGTAGTCACCGTTCTGGCGATGTTTGGCCACAGCATTTTTCCCCAAGGATTACAGAGCCAAAGCTGGATAGAGCTTGCCCTCAGTACACCTGTTGTCCTGTACGCAGGCTGGCCCTTCTTCGTTCGTTGGGCTCAATCCATTGTTAACCGCAGTCCAAACATGTGGACGCTGATTGGCACTGGAACGGGAGCTGCCTATATCTACAGCGTAGTGGCGACCGTCGCGCCTGGACTGTTTCCGTCTACATTCCAGATACACGGCCGCGTTGGCGTGTATTACGAAGCCGCAGCCGTCATCATTTCATTGACGCTTCTGGGACAGATTCTCGAACTCCGAGCCCGTTCGCAAACCTCTGCAGCTATCAAATCGCTGCTAGGACTCGCACCAAAGACTGCCCGTCGGATAAAAGCTGATGGCACCGAAGAAGACGTTCCCCCGACTCATGTCCATATTGGCGACATGCTCCGGGTCCGCCCAGGTGAAAAGGTGCCAGTGGACGGTGAAGTCCTGGAAGGCGAAAGCGCGCTCGATGAATCAATGTTGACGGGTGAACCTGTGCCGGTCACCAAACGTGCCGGGGACAAGCTCATTGGAGCAACCATCAATACAAGCGGCAGCCTCGTGATGCGGGCAGAGAAAGTGGGTTCACAGACGATGTTGTCCCAGATTGTGCAGATGGTTGCCAACGCACAGCGTTCACGCGCCCCTTTGCAACGGCTTGCTGATGTGGTTGCTGGCTATTTCGTCGTGATTGTCGTTGCCATTGCACTGCTTACGTTGATCGGTTGGGGCTTCTTTGGACCAGAACCGAGTTGGGTCTACGGATTCGTTAATGCTGTAGCCGTGCTCATCATTGCGTGTCCCTGTGCCCTTGGCCTAGCAACGCCGATGTCGATTATGGCAGCCACCGGACGTGCAGCCACCCAAGGGATCCTTTACCGTGATGCCGCTGCTATCGAAGGCATGCGCAGAGTTGACACCCTCATTGTCGACAAGACCGGGACACTGACGGAGGGCAAACCAGCGTTCGACCGAGTCGTTGCGGCGCAGGGCTTCACCAACATGGATGTTCTTCAGATTGCAGCCAGTATTGACCAGGGAAGCGAACATCCCCTGGCTCATGCCATCGTGGAAGAAGCACGCAAGCGTGGGCTCACGCTGGATAAGCCAGAAACTTTCGAGTCGTCCAGTGGAATTGGGGTACGTGGGGTCGTCGCTGGCAAGCGGATTGCGATTGGAAACACCGCGCTGATGGACCAGGAAAGGGTTGACTGGCACGGACTCGTAGGACCAGCGGAAGAGTTGCGCAATGAGGGAGCGAGTGTGATGTATCTTGCAGCAGACGGTCGACTGGTCGGGCTTTTAGCTGTGTCAGACCCTATCAAAGCGACCACCCCAGAGGCTCTCCAGTCTCTGAAAGATGCGGGTCTCAAAGTGGTGATGGCGACCGGGGACGGTCTAACCACGGCAAAGTCCGTCGGAATGAAGCTTGGCATTGAGGACGTTTATGGCGAGGTAAAGCCGCAAGACAAATTGAATCTTGTTGAGCGCCTCCAGGGAGAAGGTAAAGTAGTGGCCATGGTCGGAGACGGAATCAACGATGCCCCTGCCCTTGCAAGGTCCAACGTTGGCATCGCCATGGGAACTGGCACCGACGTCGCCATCAATAGCGCTCACGTGACATTGGTAAAGGGAGATTTACGCGCGATAGCCCGTGCACGCACCCTTTCTGTCGATACGGTTCGCAATATGCGGCAAAACTTGGGCTTTGCGTTTGTCTACAACGCATTGGGCATCCCATTGGCGGCCGGGCTTCTTTATCCGTTCACAGGGCAGCTGCTGTCGCCGATGATTGCCGCTCTGGCGATGAGTTTGAGTTCAGTGTCCGTCATTACCAATGCACTTCGCTTGCGCGGTGGCTCAAAGCAGTCGTAACGGGATCAGGTTGACCCAAGCTCATGCTGCGATAATGCATGTGAATAACCATTCAATGTCTTACCGAATTTCAATGAAGAACACAAAACGCTCAAATGTTGGCTTACATCTGTCAAGATGCCTTTTGCTCTTGCTGGCCACGGCAGCCGTCCATCCGATCAGCATTGCTCAGCAGTCCACAGCGCCCGGTACACAGAAGCGGCTGAGTGACCTATTCTCCAGCCCCAAGGAAGAGGAGCTTCTGGAGCCCGACTTGGCATTCAAATTCAAAGTTGCTGCTTCGGGTCCAACGACTCTTGTCGTAGACCTGATACCGGCGAACGGCTATTACTTGTACCGGGATAGAATCCGCTTCGCCCTCAAAGATGCCCGTGGAGTTGCTATCAAGTCGGTGAAACTTCCGGCCGGCAAGGTGAAGAATGATCCGACCTTCGGCAGGATGGAAACCTACGAAAAGCCCATTCAAGCTGAGATAGCGCTGGAAAGAGCGCCCAATGCGAAAGCGTTGATCCTTGCCGCAAGCTACCAGGGATGCAATGAGAAAACGGGGGTCTGCTATCCGCCTCAGGACAAAGTGGTCAATCTGACCTTGCCGTAACTACTCGATGGACAGGTAAGAATACCCCGCTGGGTTACCATGGCATGAACCATGAGCGAAATAACGCCTCGACCTGTTGGGTGCAATTGGAGCGGGAGTGACCGGAGCCGGCACAACGCCCCTGTTTGCCAGTTCCCTGCAGCCCTTTGCTGTGCAGGCGTTGTTGATTGAAATCCTCGCACACGGACAGGCAATGTAGGCCAAGAGCCGGCTTGAGCGCCAACCCTAGCGATAACAGCCAAAATGGGCAGTAACGGCCGAACTGAGCTGTTGGCTGGTGCTGACTGGTTTGGTTAACTACGTCAAGTTCGTCGCACGAGCTCCGGGCATTTTTTATTCTTCCGGCTTGTGGCAAACGACCTCGATATTGTGTCCGTCCGGGTCGAACACCATGGCGGCATAGAATTGGGGATGATAGACATCGAAAATCTTGGGCTCACTTCGCACCGTTGCCCTGTCCCGTGCCAGAAAACCTAGATGAGTCCCCTGCGGCTGTGAGTCCTGAGCGCCTAGCCAGAATTCAGGATATCCGTTCTCTCCGAAACCGAGATAGCCATCGACTTCTTTTACGAACTCGATACCGAGCGGCGCTAACGCACGAGCGTAAAACGCCCTACTGGTTTCCAGATTGCTTACCTGTATTCCAACGTGATCGATTGCCATTTTTGTCTTCTGGTTTGATATTGGATTGTGGCTAATACGATTGCCTTGCCACCGTGGCATGGGTTACGAAGGCTTCCTTTCGGCGCCGGTAGGAGCAACCATTCCGCTTGCAAGCGCAAAGCTCAAACGACTGCCATCTTTCTCTCCAAGCAGCGCTCCTTTCACAAAGCAGAAATTTTTCGCAGAACGAACAACCTCCGCATGAAAGGCCAGGCCACTGCTCACCTTGGCGAGGCTGAGGAACTGCACCGACAGCTCCAGCGTGACGACAACGTCAACGTCGTATTGGGCAAGCCCAGCCAGAACAAATGCTGCATCAAATCCTGCGGAAATGACGCCGCCATTGATGGCATCCGTTCCCCCTCCGCCCAGCACGCCTTCATCGAGGGTCTTGAAACGGACAACTGCCTGTCCGGGTTCCGCAAAGGCGCCCTCAAATCCAAACCATTCAATCTCCTTGCGGGTATTGAATCCGGACAGTTGACGGTTCCGCTGCTCGGCGGACAGTCGGAACGGAATTACTAATGTTTCCATGGGAGCCCTCTCAGTCAATGGCAAGGTGCTTTAGTTGCCAAGTCATTGATGATCGGGCAGTCTGGCCGATGGTCACCGCGGCAGCTGTCGGACAAAAGCTGAAGCTGGTCCCGGATGGATTGCAGCTTTTGGATGTCCTGGTTTAACTCCCCAATATACTGACTTGCCAGTTTCTTGACTTCCGCACTCTTGCGCGTCCGGTCCTCCCAAAGGCCTAGCAAGGTCTTGATACGCTCCAGAGAGAATCCTAAATCCCTCGAACGCCGAATGAAGCGAATGGTCTGCACCTCTGCGTCGGTGTACTGCCGGTAACCGGCGTCCGTCCTAGAACTTTTTTGATGAGGTCCACGCTCTCGTAATAGCGAATCATTTTCGCTGTGACCGCGGATGCTTTAGCGGCTTCACCAATGTTCATGTGTCACCTCGTCTCTGAATGAAAATTTGCCCTGGTCATTTCGCAGTTGATTCAGGCTTCCAGCGATGCAGCAGCAACGCATTGCTGACAACGCTGACCGAGCTGAACGCCATTGCCGCGCCGGCTATGACGGGATTGAGAACGCCAAATGCAGCAAGTGGAATTCCAATCAAGTTGTAGATGAATGCCCAGAACAGGTTTTGCTGTATTTTCCTGTACGTCTTTTTCGAAATATCGATAGCATCTGCGACCAGTGCCGGGTCGCCACGCATTAGCGTGATTCCGGCGGTATGCATTGCCACGTCGGTGCCGGTGGACATTGCGATGCCTACATCGGCCGCTGCCAGTGCAGGCGCGTCGTTGATACCGTCGCCGACCATGGCCACTTTCCGCCCCTCCTGCTTTAGCGCATCGACGACATTGGCCTTGTCAGCTGGCAGAACCTCCGCCTTGAATTCGGCGATGCCAACTGCCGATGCGACTGCTTTCGCGCTGCCAGCGTTGTCCCCTGTGAGCATCACGGACGTCACACCCATTTCAGCCAGCTTGGCTACTGCCTCTTTCGCAGTCGGCTTCAATGTGTCACCGAATGCCAGCAAGCCTGCAATTTCGGTGTTCCTATCCGTCCGCACCGCGAGCCAGGAGACGGTTCTGCCAGAGGCTTCATGAGTCTTTGCGATATCTTCCTGGATGGAGGTATTGGCGCCCAATTCCTCCATCAGGCGCTTGTTGCCTAGGAAAACGGTTACACCACCAACATCGGCTTGAACGCCACGGCCAGGTAGCGCCTTCGCGTTGGTTGCCGGGCGTAGTGAGGTCGAACGCTCCGCGGCTGCATTGGCAACAGCTTTTGCCAACGGGTGGTCACTGTACTGCTGAACTGCCTGTGCAAGCTCCAGAACGCGACGTTCGGATTGCGTGCCGCTAGCGATTGCCACAAGTGCCGGCTTGCCTTCTGTGAGCGTGCCTGTCTTGTCAAAAGCTACCGCTGTTACGGCATGCGCGGTTTCGAGCGCCTCCGCATCCTTGATCAGAATGCCATACTTCGCTGCAACGCCGGTTCCCGCCATGATGGAAGTCGGCGTCGCCAGCCCCAAGGCACAAGGACAGGCAATGACTTGAACGGCCACGGCATTGAGCAATGCCTGCTGCCAGTCGCCTGTGAGCAGTCCCCAGGCAAAGAAGGTCACGACGGAGATAAGGAGCACGACCGGCACGAAGACGGCGCTGACCTTGTCTACAAGCCTCTGGATGGGCGCCTTCACAGCCTGGGCATCTTCGACAAGCTTGATGATCTGGGACAGCATGGTGGCCCCACCCACTGCAGTAGCCTCCAGAACCAGCAGGCCATCCGCATTCACCGCGCCGCCGGTGACCTTGTCACCCACGGACTTTGTGACAGGCAAGCTTTCGCCAGTCAGAAGCGATTCGTCCAGATGACTGGAGCCCTCTATGACCGTACCGTCGACCGGAACGCGGTCGCCAGGACGAACGATGACAAGGTCACCTACGCGGACCTGTGCAACCGCAACCTGAATGTCCTTGCCGTCTCGACGCACGATGGCGTCGGTCGCGCGCAAGGACTCGAGGGCTCGAAGTGCCGCTACTGTTTGTTGCTTGGCGCGTGCTTCCAGCCATTTTCCGAGCAATACAAGCGTAATGACCACTGCCGAGGACTCGAAGTACAAGTGGTCCATACCCTCATGGCCGGCATGCGCTATCAGCAGATAGACTGATAAGCCGTAAGCCGCACTAGTGCCAATGGCCACCAGAAGGTCCATATTGCCTGTACGGGCCATCAGCGCCTTCCATCCGGCTTTGTAGAAGCGCGCGCCCAGCCAAAACTGCACCGGAGTGGCCAACAGCAGCTGGATCCAGCCAGGCAACATCCAGTCATGGCCAAACGGCATACCGAACATCGGAACAACCAGTGGCAAGCTGAGTAAGGCAGACAAGGCGACGGGCCACCATGTCGGTAGCGCGCTTGCCTTTTCGGCCTTAGACTCGGTGGCCACGACTGGCGAGGCTTCGTATCCTGCCTTTTGAATCGCTGCGATGAGCGTCTCGACAGCTACGCCGACAGACGTGATTTGAGCTTTCTCGGTTGCAAGATTGACTGCGGCATCCGTCACGCCAGGGACCTTTTTGAGGGCCTTTTCTACCCTGGTTACGCAGGACGCACAGGTCATGCCGGAAATGGACAGAGAAACTGGCTCACCTGGAACCTCATAGCCGGCCTTTTTAACCGCATTGGAGAGCGCCTCCAACGTGGCGGTCTGATCCACTTCCACAGTGGCCTTTTCTGTTGCAAGGTTCACTAAAGCGGTTTTGACCCCCGGCACCTTTTGCAAGGCGCGTTCGACCCGACCTACGCAGGAGGCGCAAGTCATTCCGTCGATTTTGAAGCTGAGTTCGGTAGTGCTGCTTGAGTTCTTGAGTGCGCTATCCATGAGGATTCTCCTGATGCTATAGCCACACGATAGACCTTCCAGCGATGTCAAGGTCAAGCAGTTTTCTTCAACTTTTTTGCAAATCGGGCCGCCGCGCTGGGTAAGGCGTAATCACCTCTGCCCGGGCCAAAAATCTCAAAGTTCCGAGCGGAAACCCTATTTCTGGACTTTCAATGAGGTTATTGTGAATTCATCATTGATGTATTCCGCATTGAATTTGACCTTGTCCCCTGCTTTGACGCCTGACAGTAACTTCACATCCGTCACGGCAAATGGCATCGTCATTGGCTCCATTTCAATGGTTTTGCTTTTGATGGGTCCGTGCTTGAGCGTGATGCTCTTGCTTCCGATATCAACATCTTCAACTTCCCCATCTGCCATGGGTGCCGAGGTCATCGACTTGGTCTTTGAACGGTCCACTTTCATCTCTGCCCTATCCGTTGCCTTCGTGGCGCCTTGCTGCTCGGCGTTGGCGGTCAGGGCAAGCATTGCCAGGCTCAGTACTGCAATGGGCCTAAACAGCGATGCTCTCATGACGGGATTCCTTATTGGAGTCGGTGGTTGTCGTTGCATGTCGCAGGTTTCGTTCTTGCAGGAGCTTCCATGCCGCAGGAATCACAAAAAGAGATAACAAGGGTGCCGTAATCATACCTCCGACCATCGGTGCAGCAATCCGCTGCATCACTTCTGAGCCAGCTCCGCTGCCGTACATGATAGGAACCAAGCCGGCGAGAATGACTGCAACGGTCATGGCCTTCGGTCGGACACGCAGTACAGCCCCTTCCCGGATGGCATCGAGGATGACGTCCCTGCTCAGCGCTTGTCCGGTCTCCAACCGTTCGTTGAGGGAGTTCCGCAGATAGACTAGCATTACAACGCCGAACTCGGCCGCCAGACCGGCCAGAGCGATGAAACCGACGGCGGTGGCGACCGAAACCGCGTGCCCGAGCGCCCAGACAAACCAGAAGCCACCAATTAACGCGAACGGAACGGTCAGCATCAGCAGCAGGGCTTCAGACGTAGAGCGGAACGCCAAATACAGGAGCAGGAAAATCACCGCCAATGTCAACGGAATAACCGTTTGCAGCTTCGCCGCCGCACGCTCCAGGTATTCGAACTGCCCGGACCAGCCTATCGAATACCCAGCTGGTAACTTCACTTCCTTCTGAACAGCATCTCGCATCGCCGTCACCGCCGTCCGAAGATCCGTGCCGCGTACATCGACGTATACCCATCCAGAAAGACGGGCGTTTTCGCTACGAATCATGGGTGGTCCGTCTGTCACCTGGATTTGCGTGACATCCCCCAAACGGATTTGCGCACCTCGCTCGGTCACAACAGGAAGTTCCCGCAAGTTCTGGACAGAGTCACGGTAATCCCGCGGATAGCGAACGTTGATTGGGAAGCGCTGACGTCCATCGACGACCTCGCCAACGTTTTCACCGCCAATAGCGGACGAGACGACTGACTGCACGTCGCTCACAGAAAGACCGTACCGAGCTGCTTGCCGGCGGTCGATGGTCACGTCAATGTACCGCCCGCCGCTGACCCGCTCAGCCAGCGCCGATGTCACGCCAGGCACCTTCTTCACAACTGCTTCGATGCGGCTTGTTACTTTGTCTATTTCGTTGAGGTCGGCACCGGATACCTTCACTCCAACCGGCGTCTTGATACCGGTAGAAAGCATGTCGATCCGGTTGCGGATTGGCGGCACCCAAACATTCGACAGCCCAGGCACCCTGACCACGCGGTCCAGCTCTTCAACCAGCTTTTCCGGAGTCATGCCCGCACGCCATTGGTCTTTCGGCTTGAATTGGAGCGTGGTTTCGAACATCTCCAGCGGTGCCGGGTCGGTTGCAGACTCGGCGCGGCCGGCCTTTCCAAAAACCGTTGCCACCTCCGGAACCGTCTTGATGAGCCGGTCAGTCTGCTGCAACAGCTCGCTTGCCTTCGATGCCGATAGACCTGGTAGCGCAGACGGCATGTACAGCAGATCGCCTTCGTCCAGTGGCGGCATGAATTCGCCGCCGAGCCGGGAAAGCGGAATGGCGGTCAGAGCCAGTGCGACTACGGCGATCAGAATTAATGCCACGGGATGCCGGAGGCTGGCCTCCAGCAGGGGCCGATATGCCCGTATCAGTACGCGGTTGAGCGGATTCGATGCCTCGCTGGGAATACGGCCTCGTACCAAATAGCCCATCAGCACGGGCACAAGCGTAATGGCGAGCCCTGCAGCCGCAGCCAGCGTGTACGTCTTCGTGTAGGCCAAAGGTGCGAAGAGCTTGCCTTCCTGAGCTTCCAGGGCAAACACCGGAAGGAACGACAGGGTCACAATCAGCAGCGAGAAAAACAGCGCAGGTCCCACCTCAATGGAAGCCCGGGTGATGATGGCCCAGCGTACATGAGTACTTATTTCCCTGTCTGGGTGCTCGTGACCGTATTTTTCCAGATGCTTGTGGGCGTTCTCAATCATTACAATGGCCGCATCCACCATGGCACCGATGGCAATGGCGATTCCGCCAAGGGACATGATGTTGGCGTTCACGCCTTGGTAGCGCATGACAATAAAGGCCGCAAGGATTCCTAATGGGAGCGACACGATAGCGACAAACGCACTGCGCAGGTGAAACAGAAATATCGCGCAGACGACCGCGACGACAATGAATTCCTCGATGAGCTTGTTCCTGAGGTTTTCAACCGAAGCCTTGATGAGATTCGACCGGTCATAGGTCGTTACCACTTCAACGCCCTTGGGAAGAGATGGCTTCAGCGTGTCGAGTTTCACCTTGACTGCCTCAATGGTCTGAAGCGCATTCTTACCGGACCGCATGACCACTACTCCACCCGCGACTTCGCCTTCTCCATTGAGTTCAGCAATACCGCGACGCATTTCCGGACCCAGCCGCACTGTTGCCACGTCGCGCAGCAGGACTGGCGTCCCTGCCTCGTTGGCGCTCAGCAGGACATTGCGAAAATCTTCCAGCGACCGCAGGTAGCCTCGTGAGCGGACCATGTACTCGGTCTCCGCCATCTCAACCACGGAACCGCCAGATTCCTGGTTAGCCTTGCCAAGCGCCTCCAGTACCTTGGTATGCGAAATACCGAAGACACGCAGCTTGTCCGGGTCAACCACCACTTGATACTGCCTGACCATGCCACCGATACTGGCCACTTCAGCGACGTCTGGAACTGTCTTGAGTTCGAATCGCATGAACCAGTCGTTCAGTGCCCGTAGTTGGCTCAGGTCATTTTGGCCGGTGCGGTCGATCAGTGCATATTCGAAGACCCAGCCTACGCCAGTGCCGTCGGGGCCGAGTTCGGCACGCACACCTTGTGGCAACCGGCTTTGCACCTGGTTGATGTACTCGAGGACGCGGGAACGCGCCCAGTACAAATCCGTTGCATCATCAAACAAGACATAGACGAACGAGTCACCGAAAAATGAATATCCGCGAACCGTCTTTGCGCCCGGGACTGACAGGAGCGCGGTCGTCAGCGGATAGGTGACCTGGTCTTCAACGATTTGGGGGGCCTTGCCCGGATACTGAGCGCGGATGATGACTTGCGTGTCGGACAAGTCCGGTAAAGCGTCCAGCGGTGTCTTCCCTAGCGACCACAGCCCCAATGCGGACAGAATTACAGCGGCAAACAGCACGAAGAAACGGTTCGCAATGGATTGCTGAATAATCCATGCAATCATTTTTGGCCTCCGCCAGCCGACGTCACACTCTCCAGCACGTAGCTGCCATCGTTACCTTCCTTGAACGAAAACTCGGCATCCCGGCCGACCTTGATGTCGCCAAACGCATCCGGACGCGGCTTGGTGAAATCCATCGTCATGGCTGGCCATTTCAGTTCCGGTATTGGCTTGTGTGAGAAGGTGATACTTTCTGGAGATACCTTCTCGACCTTGCCGACACCCTTGTATGCCTTGCCAGCTGCCCCCGGCAATGGTTGTGCAGAGGCCGGCCCCTGTTCTTGTGCTTGGCCTGCAAACTTGGGAAGAACGGATTTCAGCCTTGCCTCGGAATCAATCAGGAACTGTCCGGAAGCCACAACTTTTTGCCCTTCAGTGAGACCACGCAGGATTTCCGTGTTGTCACCCATATCTCGACCGGTGGTGACCACAACGGGCTGAATACTATCGGTCTCGCTAGCCACCAGTACGACTGAGCGCTTGCCGCTGGTAATGACAGCCTCAGTTGGAACAACGAGACGTGGCACCGCCTTTTCCGCGCCAACTCGAACACGCATCAGCATTCCGGGGGTGAGGCTGCCATCACGGTTATCCAGTTCGAGTCGGGCCTGAACTGTCCTCGTCGTGGCACTGACGCCGGGCAGAATCTCGCGAACCTGACCAGAGTACTTGCGGTCCCGGTTTCCGGCAAAGGATGCCTCCACCTTCATTCCAGGCCGAACCGCATTGGCCTGCTGTTCCGGAATTTCAGCCACTAACCAGACTTTGCTCAACGCGGCGACTTTCACGACCGTCATTCCGGGCGATACCATCGCACCGTCGCGAACCGGCAGCTCAGTCACCACCCCAGACACAGGAGATACCAGGGTCAGGTTCCGCTGTACCTTTCCGGTCCGCTCGAGTTGTGTAACCAAATTCTCGGGAACGGAAAGCGCCCGCATTCTATCCCGGGCTGCGGATGCCAGTGCATCATTGCCGCTACGCTTAAGCGCCAGATACTCCTCTTGTGGGGCAATCCAGTCAGGCACGAACAACGTGGCGACAGGCTCGCCGCGCTTGATACGCTGCATCGGTGCACGGGCATGCAATCGCTCAATGTATCCGGTCACGCGGCTCTGTACGACCTCAGCCACACTCTCGTCGAACTGAGTAGTGCCAACAAATTCAAAAGCATCCCTCGTATCCTCACGGCGCACTGTGGCGTATCGGATGCCAAGGTTCTGCTGGAGTGTCGGGCTCACCTGGATGCCACCGTCACTGCCAGCCTCATCCGCGTAAACCGGTACCAACTCCATGTCCATGAATGGGCTCTTGCCCGGCTTGTCGAATTTCTGTCCGGGCACCATCGGGTCGTGCCAGTACAGCACCTTGCGACCTGTCTTGGGGTCGGTATTGTCTCCCTCCGCTGCTTGCTGTGAAACCGGTGCAGATCCTTTGTCCTGCTGATGGGTTGAGCCAACCCAATAACCACCAAATGCCAAGCCAGCACCCGCAAGAGTCAGGACCAATGCCTTGGGCGCGATATTGTTTTTCATTGTCGTGCCTCCCCGGCCGATGCCAACTCATGCGGCACGACGTGATGTTCGAGTCTTGCCCAGGTGAGAGCCGCGTCTTTCTCAAGCTCGGTTATCTGCAGTTGCTGCTCGAGCTGCATCTTTCGTGCGCTGAAAACCGCACTGAGACTACCAGTGCCAGCGCGGTACGCAGCGGTGGCTAACTCCACCTGCTGGTTGGCAGCAGGCAATACCTCAGCCTTGAGGCGGGCAAGCCGTTCTTTCTGGCTTGAGAGGGTGGCTGCCAAAGTCCGTATTTCAGTCTGCATCTCCAGCACGGCGTCTTCATACTGCAGCCGAGCTCTGGTTCCCATCGCCGAACGTTCTGCAATGTCACGGTCTTGCCTCTGCGACGGATTGACAGTAATAGGAATGCTGACGCCAACCGAAATCATGTTCGAGAACTGTGGTCGCTGGCTGAATCCAGCTTCTATTGACCAGTCCGGACGTCGCTCCTTTGCGGCTACTTCCGTTTCCGCATCCGCAAGGGTGATGGCTCGGCGGACTGTGAGAACTGCGGGATGGTACTTCTCCAGGTCATCAATGGAGAGGTTGGGCACATGGGATTCGAGTACGAGCGTCTGGTCGGACACGGACTCTACAGGGGCGATGGTCCATCGGCCCAGAACCAGCTTCGCATTCTGGAGCTCCAGCCCACTCTTTTGAGTGGCGTCCCGCGCTTGGGTCGCGACCAACTGAGCTTGTACGACGTCGCCTGCTGTGGCTTTGGCCCCCCGGTGCGACGCTTGAACGGCTGTCAAATCTTCTGCAGACTGCTGCTCTAGTGCTTTGACGAGAGCTAGCGAGCGCTGCGCATACAGAACCGTGACCCATGCCTTGGCGGTTTCCTCACGGACCTTTGCGACATCCGCGAGATAGTTGCCCTCTTCGGCTTCGACCGCTCGCTGCGCACGGTGCGCCCGGGCGGCCCGCTTGTCTGACGACACCCATTGTTGTTCGATGCCGACCCGTCGCATGGTCATGAAATCCCGCGTCGTACTCCAGCGGTCGGCACCGTTGACCGGGACATTGTCGATGCCGACTTTGAGCATCGGGTCCGGGAGCTGGCCGGCTTTGACCGCCGCCTCTCGACTCGCTTGAATGGCAGCTTCCGCCGCCTTGGGCAAGGACGAACGCTGTAGGGAAAGCTGCAGCGCCTCGCTCAACGTCATACCACTTGGCTGAGCATGAACCAGGGCTGTGCCAAATGCCAGGGCTATGAGTACGCTGGCATGGCGTAGTGCATGCGACCGGTTACCTGGGACCAATCGCGTGTTGATACGCAAAAACATGAAACCTCCTGTGGCATAGACGAACACCGGCCTTGGCGACATGCCGGCCGGCGCGACAACAGGAGGTCAAGTCAAATACGCAGTCGCTGCGTTCGAAGGTATGGAGGGTCGTTTCCTGGGTCCAAGGCTGGCTCAGACCAGATATAGCTGCGGAGCGGTGAAATGAACGGGGCAACGGCCGGGATGACAAACGAAATGGTTGGCGGAGTCAGCGTCGGTGCCGCTGCCAAGTGCTCCAGTGCCAGCTGCTCGCCCGTCTGGGCTGTTGCGCACTGAACAGGCTTTTCCTTATCCATTTCCGCGCAGGGCATCCCTTCCATCGTCTCCGGCAGCGCCGTCTTCGTCAGCTCCGGGCACACGTACGCAGCCATGGCGATTCCTGAAGTCAGGAACGTCATGAAAAGGACCGAGGCGATAAGCCTGCCGAATGTTGACAAGAATCTACGCATTCATTGTGAAGATTTATTGCCGCTAGTGTAGCGCACAAATTTTGTTGTCACTAGCAAAACAAAACGCGTTCAAAATCAGATGGAAGCAGCCAGGATTGACTATAAACCTTCCTATCATAATAAGGTCAAGGATACTTTTAGTTGGCTGGCTAGGTGGCCGCCGCGTCATTGGCCCTACAACATATGCAGTAAGACAACTTGCCAGTAATTACGTAAGGGCAGGATTTTTCCCTCCCTACACGGTAAGCGCCCAACCAACCCACATTGACGGGATACCGAATCTTCGAGCAGAAGTTTAGGCGGGCGTCCAGCGATGCGGCAGCAGTTCGGTGACGCGACTGGCTGGTAGGGGAGGGAATGTGGTAGTCATGCCGGATTTTACCCTCTTGAGCCGTGGATCTTCCGGCCGGTAACCCATCGCGAGGACCTATTGGCCGGTTTTGGCCGTCTGATGGCGCGCATGATTGCGATGCCAATGACTAGTTACGGGCGCTCACCGGTCATGCCGAATTTTTGACGCAAGTATTCATTTGCAGAAAGTTTCGACTTTCTTGCCCATGCAGCGGGGCCTGTCTGAAAAGTTGGACTTTATTGCCCATTACATGAAATATAGACTTGGTTGCCCACTAAAACGGGCGACAAAGTCTATAGTCCATGAAGGAAATATAAAAATAATCAATGAGTTACAGCCTAGCGCCATTTAGACTTTTCTGGCCGCTGACTGTAGTCGGTAGCCGGTGGACAATAAACTATGCACTCCGTGGACAGCAAAGCTGAAGTAATTACATGTGTGCATGGTTTGCAGGATACTTTGAGTATGTTGTCCCCATGCGTTCCTTTACGATTCGGATAGTTGCAGTTCTTTGTCCACCATCCGACTATTTTCAGAATGTTGTCCATCTGAGCGGACAACATTCTGAAAACCATATAAATAGGCCCGCGCAAAAACAAAGACTTATGTATCACACCCACTTCTGAGTTTTTGTCCGCTGACTGTGGGTTTTCAATGCGAATGTTTTGCCACCGAACCTTCGGTTTCTCTCTATGAAACCGATGATGTGATCGACAGCGCCCAGTTCCGTTTGCCTTTCCATTGGCTAACGGAATTATGGGACTTGTCGCGCGGCTATCGAAATCCGGTTGGAAAACGGTCATGTCCTGCGGTTCTGTCCGCCCAAAGTCCTCGCGACGTAACAGCGGGTGCGCAGCTACCAGGCATGCCCTTTCCATCGCATGTTTTAGTTCACGCACATTGCCGGGCCAGGGCTGTGTCCGGATATAGGCAAGCGAATGTTCCGAGTTCCCTTTGGAGAATCGTGACACCATCTGGGTCCGGCGCAACGGCGATGCACGTCCAGCTGTCGCCTGTTACGGCCCCTTTGACCACCGCTTGCTGATGGACCGTTACAATTCACACGCAGATGCGGCCGCCGGATCGTCAAAGTTCCAGATCTTCGAGGATCGCTTCAATCCCGGCCTTCGCGCAGCCATCATCGGCTTCGCCACTCGGCGCGCCCGAAACACCGATGGCGCCAAAGAGGCTTCCCGCGGCCTCGATCTGGATCCCGCCGCCAATGGCTAGCACCCTTGGAATGTGCCGGATGCCGCTGGTCGGACGCCCCGGTTGAGTGGCGTCTGCGAACAGCGTCGTATTCATCTTGAAACTGACCGCTGTCCACGCCTTGTCCACCGCAGCACCCGGCGTATGCATGCCGGCAAACCGGTCGCGCAACATCACTTGCGTCTGCCCCGTTCGGTCCACGACGGCGACCGCTACTTGATAGCCTGCGGCGCGACACTTCGTCAATGCCGCCTGGGCCGCCTTGAGTGCGGTCTCTGGCGTCATGAGGCGAACAGTGAAACTGGCGTCAGCAGCCTGCACATACCCCTGCGCACCCAGTGTCAACGTCGTTGCCAGCATAGCAGTCAAAACATTCTTCATGGTCGCCCCCTTGTGGTATTGGTCTGTCGTGCCGCGATCTTTCGTTCCGCCTCTTCCATAGCCCTGTCCAGATAGCCGCCATACATGCCGGCCGTGTCACCACCCACAATCGGCTCCGTGAGCAGTCGACCTTTGTGATCAAGAAATACGACCGTTGGTGCAATCCAGACCTTGAATTCCTTTGCCACAGCCTGGTGGCTGGTAACCGCATTGTCGAATCCTTTTACTGGATCAGCACTCGTGATGTCAACTTCTCGCAGAATGGGCTGCTCCGGGATCTTCCGGTCGCGTAGCAGCGGCATCAGATAGTGTTGTCGTATAACGTGACAGAACGGGCAGCCCGGCAATGAAAAAAGGATAACGATCGGTTTTCCCGTGTCTTGCGCGCGCAGGCCGTCGCTGTGCAAATTGCTCAGCATCGGAAGGTTGTCTGCTGGGGACGCTGCATACGCCTGCGTACTCCATAGCAAACCGGCGGTCGCGATTCGACATATCCAAGTGCGCAAGCGGGCCATCGTTATTCGCGTTGCGCCATGCGTGCTATTTCATCAAAATCTTCATCGAAGATTTCACCGGCATCGATGCGCGTCAACACTCCCCGTTTATCGAATACGTAGTTAATCGGCAGCCCGATGCGCCGGCCGAGAACTTTTTCCAGTGTCTGGTACTGGATCGTGATCGGAAAGGTCAATTTGTATTTCTCGACCCATTGGTTCGCTTTCAGCCTTTGATTGGCATCCCGCTGTTCGATATTGACACCGATGACGATCAGTCTGTCCCGATTGTTTCGGTACAGCTTTTGCAGCTTGGGCGCTTCGTTCATGCAAAACGGGCAATCGGATGCAAAATAGCTCAATATCACCACCTTACCCTTCAGGTCAGCGGAAGTCAGCGTTCTTCCATCAAGAGTGGTGATTGTTGGCAGTGGTGGCGCGTCTCCGACACGCGCCTGTCCTGCCTGTGCGGACATCGCAAACAAGGCCAGGCAGATCAGTACGCCGACATTGACGAGCTGTAGCAAACGATGACGCATAGCGAGAACTCCTTGGATCTGGCACAGCAAGATGGGAAAAGCGTACCCACCCACCGTCGTTGCATGCAAATATCAGTACTTCGGGAAATACAGCTTGCTCTTATCCAGCTTGTAGCTCCACGGTAGTCCGGCATTTTTCCATCCGTTGACCGTCCGCTGACCAGCGCGTGGTCCATCCGTGGCGATGTCGCCTTCGAATCCATCCACCACGGTATACACCCGGGTATACCCGAGGTCGGCGAGGAGATTGGCGGCGCGTGCGCTGCGATCGCCGGAGCGGCACAGCAGAATCACGGTATCACCCTTGCCCAGTCCCTTTTCCGCCATCCGGCGCGCCAGCTCGGGGCCGAAATCACTGTTCACGTCCAGTCTGAAGCGGCCATTCTTATCATCCCATGGCGCGTCGTCCGGATGCTCGACGTACGGGATGTGCGCGTCGGCACTCAACGGCATGCCAACGTATGCGACTTCGGCACGGGTTCGTACGTCAACGAAGAAAGCTTGTCCGTTCAGTTGTTGTTTGAGCGCATAGGCCTCGGCGGCATGCAGGTATAAACCCGCTTTCGTCTGCTTGATCGCCGGCACCTGCACCGCATCGGCGGCTGCAGCTGCTGCCGCGACTGCTCCTGCCGCCATGGCCAAGGTCATCAGCGAAATCATTACACGTTTTGTCAAGTTCATTGCAGCCTCAGATCGCAATACCGGGATTGCCGTCCATCCCAATGAGTCGGGGCGTATTGGGTTGGCGTGCCTTGACTGTTTTGCTGCTGCGCAGCCACTGCGCAACGACGTCCCATACCGGCTCGCCCTTCGCCCCTTCGGCCACCGGAGCCCAGCCTGCCACCTTGTATGTCTTGTCGGCGTCGATTGGTTTGCCGTTCAAGCGCATGTCCTGGATACGCGCTCCCATTTTTGCCTTCGGGTCAATCGCATAGGACATGCCGCCGACCCGCACCATGTCTCCGCCTTGCTGATAATAAGGATCTGGATTGAACAGGTTGTCGGCGACATCTTCGAGCACGGTCTTGATCGTGGCTCCTGTCATGTTGGTCACCGTGGTGTGCGAATAAGTCGTGGCCGTCTGGTCCATCAGGTGTTCCATCAGAATCGGGCTATTCGGCAGCAGCGAGGTTCCCCAGCGGAAGCCGGGCGAAAATGCGATTTCCGCTTCCTTTGCCTCCATAAGTGCATCCACGATCACCTGGTCAAACGTGCCATTGAAATTTCCTCGGCGGTACAGGGTGCCCTCGGTCACCGCGAGTCGTTCGTTCAGTTTCGACTCATATGGCGCACGGATTTTTCGGATCAGCGCGTCCATTGCCTGGTCCGGCGGCAGGAAATTCGAAAAGACCGGAAGCAACTGGTACTTGTACCCCTGTATCTTGCCGCCACGGACATCAAAGTCCAGCACGCCAAGGAATTTTCCATTGCTTCCCGCATTGGTTACCAGGGTCTTGCCGCCAGCGTTGTCCACAATGACTGGCATCGGCATGCCATCATGCGTATGGCCGCCCAGAATGGCGTCGATGCCGCGCACGCGTGACGCCATCTTGACGTCGACATCCATGCCGTTATGCGACAGTACCACGACTGCTTTGGCACCCTTGGCCCGGGCTTCGTCGACCACTTTCTGCATGTTCTCTTCCTGGATGCCGAAGCTCCATTCCGGAACCATGTAACGCGGATTCGCGATCGGGGTGTATGGAAAGGCCTGTCCGATGATCGCGACCTGTACACCGTTCATTTCCTTCATCACATACGGTTCAAACACCTGATCACCAAAATCGGTGGTCTTGATATTCTGGGCAACAAAACTGACCTTACCCTTGAAATCCTTGTCGACGATTTCCTTGACGCGCTTGTCGCCCAGGGTCATCTCCCAGTGCGCGGTCATGACATCCACACCCAGTTGTAGGCAAGCATCTACCATATCCTGGCCATCGGTCCACAGCGCAGTAGCCGAACCTTGCCAGGTATCGCCTCCATCAAGCAGCATGGCGCCCGGACGCGACGCCTTCATGCGCTTGACCAGCGACGCCAGATGCGCGAAGCCGCCGACCTTGCCGTAGGTTTGTGCTGCCTTTTCGAAGTTGAGATAGGAAAACGCATGCGCTTGCGGGGTGTTCGGCTTCACGCCAACTTGCTTGAGAAGTTGTTCGCCAACGAGATGCGGCATACGACCTACTGCCTCGCCGATGCCCAGATTGACATTCGGCTCACGAAAATAAATCGGCCGTAACTGCGCATGGCAATCGGTGAAATGCAGGAAATGCACGTTGCCATAGCGCGGCACATCGTACAATTGGCCCGCCGTCGGATTGGCCAACGCCATCCTGGCGTTCAATGCCATGCCGCCTGCGGCCGCAATCCCGAGAATTTGCATGAATTCACGCCGGTTCAAACCCATCTTGTGTTCCCTCTTAACTTAACGACCATCGTCCGGCGTCTGCGCTGTTCACGCGAAGCCGCAAGAAAGCCTTTTCTAGACACCTGCTCAGCCACCCATCACGCAATTGCGTCTCATTTGTTGGCGGGTGATTGCGGATCGAGCAGCAAGGCCATCACGTCCTTGATCTGCTGCTCATTCAAAATCCCCTTGTGTCCGAAACGCGGCATGTTGGAACAGGCGCGGAAGGCTTGCGCGTTGTAGATTTTTGCCCAGGTGTACTTCATCATTTCCTCGCTCTGCCCGCGTAACTTGCCGTACTGGTACAGAGACGGCCCAATATTGCCGAACGAGATTTCCTGCTTGGTGATCTGATGGCAGGCATAGCAATTGCCGCCATTCGGACTGCCGATGGCATCGGACGATTGCATGCCGCGCCCGTTCTGGGCGATCTTTTCGCCTTCCTGCCATGTGCCCAGGTACTTGCCGTCGGCAGGATACTTGACCAGTTTCAGCTGCTCTGTTTCAAGTTTCTCGGCCATCTCCTTGGGAAGATCAGCCGGATACTGGCTGCACAAGCGCTGGGCATCATCCTGGTTCAGCATGCCGCTAACGGTTGCCGGGCCCTTTGATTTGAAATCAGCCTTCATCAGCGCCATGGCCGCAGTTGCATAGTCGGTGTCGGCCGCGACGGTTGCACAGCCAGTAATCGTAATGAGGGACGCCAGCGCGATTCCGAATTTTTTCATGTTGCTCTCCTTATCGCTTCAGGGCCGGGGCGTTGTAGACGCCGCCTTCGGCATTCTTTGCCAGGAACATCGTCACGGCCGTGATGACGTCGGAGCCGTACAGCGGCTCGGGGAATCGCTGCTGACGAAAACAGTCATTGAGTCGATGTTGCATGGTGCGGACTTCCCCCTGCGAGACCCGGTACGCAGGCCAGGTTGTGTACGCCTGTTGCGCATTCGTCTTGTTCAGGATATTGGGTAACTCCTGAAGGCGGATACGCTGGCCGTCAGCCGAGTGACAGGTGGCGCAGGCAAAATCATGTGCGCCCCCGCGGTGAAAGAAGATCTTCTTGCCGATTTCATACGCCGCTTTTTCCTGGGGATGGCTTGCCGTCACCGCCATCTTCATCCCGCGGGATTCGGCAGTCAGGTAAGACACCAGCGCTTCAATGTCCGACGGATTTCCCGCCGAGCCGAACGGTATGGCGGTCGCCTGCTCGCGGGTCAGCCCCTGCAACGTCATCCGGCAGTAGGCCAGCCGCTGTTCCAGGTCCATCACCTTGTTGACATCCTTGAAATGCCGCGGCATCTCGACATAGGCGCCCTTGACCACACCCGGGCCTTTGCCAAGGTCACATTGTTCAAGCGAAGCATTCTTGGGGCCGGCCTTTTTCTTCCACAGTTCCTCCCCGCGCATTTCCCACAATTCAGCGGGATTGCCGTCGGCCAGCAACTGCCGGTATTTCGCAATTTCATCGGTAGCCGATGTTTGCGCTGCGACAGGGGCGCCGGCGCCCAAAACGATGGCTGCAAGAACAAGATAGTTGGTACACCGCATGGCGTCTCCTTGTAGTAGATGCCGTAGTCTGTGCTACGTCAGGTCATT